>Ga0129306_1000098_pt1 | contig 143237 bp, 143 predicted proteins | sample P827metagenome_FD_94438 | JGI IMG/M metagenome (GOLD analysis project Ga0129306, IMG submission 94438) | Capybara group fecal microbial communities from Wisconsin, USA - P827 metagenome | ecosystem: Host-associated > Mammals > Digestive system > Large intestine > Fecal | place: USA: Wisconsin...
CATCCCTTTCGCGGCAGGGAATCCAGCAAATTTCCCCAAAAAGCAGTCACGAAAGGGAAACAGCGGCGCCCAGATGCCTTTCGTGACAAGGTCGACGACGCAACAACGACGGCGGTTATCGAAATGAATCCTTCATCCAGTCGCTCTTTCGCAGGGCTGGCAGCATGGAAACCGTTTTCGTGTACATCGCCCACCCGGTTTTTCCGCTGAGCCCCAAAAGTGACCAAATTCGGTGAACAGAAAAATTAAAGACTTTGTATGTGCCTGCTAATCAGCAATATACAAAGTCTTTTTGTGCCTCGGGCGGGACTCGAACCCGCACGGCCGTTTCGGGCCAAGGGATTTTAAGTCCCTCGTGTCTACCATTCCACCACCAAGGCGGGAGGGGCCGGGACAGGCCCCTGGGGATAAAAAGGGGAGGGATGATGCCCTCCCCTTTCAGTTTTCAGTGCTCCAACCGACTATTTGTTGAAGAACTTGTTGTTGAGAACGACCTTGCGGAGCTCGTTGCCGTTGGTCTCGGCGAGCTTCGGATCGGTCACTTTCTCGAGATAGAACTTGGCGTTCTCGGCATCGCCCTTGGCCAGGTAGCAGGCAGCGAGGTTGTTGTAGACTTCCTCGGTGTTGCCGGCCTTCTTGTAGAGCTCGATAGCCTTGTCAATGTTGCCGGCTTCGTATTCACGGGCAGCGGCCACAGCGGAAACGCGGGCATCGTTCGGATAAGCCTTCTCGGCGGCGGCGACAGCCTCCATCGGAGCACCATCCTGGAGCCAGCACACGTACTCGTCAGCGGAGACGTTGGACGGATTGTGCTTGTAGAGCGACTCGACATCGGACTTGTTGTAGCCCTTGTTCTGGAAGGTCACGACAGCTTCAGCGAAGCGGCTGCGCGGGTAGACGGCGTCGAAGATCTTCTTGTACGGCTTGCCACCGTCGATTCTCTTGATGGCCGCCTCACGTTTGTCGAGGTCGCCGTTGGCTGCGATCGCATCCTGGATAGCGGAGCGGTTGGTAGCCACGACCGGCTCTTCGGTGTTGTCGACATAGTCGATGATGGAATCCCAGTACTCACCATTGCCCTTCACGGAGTAGACATCCTGCGGGAAGTTGTACTTGTCGGAGATGATGCCCTTGACCGTCTTGGCGCGGTTGATGGAGAGGTTCTGGTTGTAAGCCACGGTTGCTTCAGGGGAAGCCCAGCCTTCGATCGAGACGGAGGTCACGGCGAAGTTACCGCGATCCAGCGTATTGAGGAGCTCGAGCGCCTCGGCATTCTCGAGATAGTTGTCGACAGCCTTGGTCACGTTGACCGGGTAGAACAGCTTGGTGCGGAGCACGCGGGTGCCTTCCAGCTTGGCGACGACCGGGATCGGAGCGATCACGGGGTCAACCACGAGCGGCTCGGAGAGGTACGGGATGTCGCAGATGTACTCTTCGCCCGGATAGTTCTCGATGCAGTTCGGCTTGTAGGTCACCTTCTGGGTCGTCGTGTAGAAAGCGGCGCCATTGTCCATCCAGGTCTCGTAAGGAACCTGCGTGCAGGTCTTCACGTGGAGCGTCTCGCCTTCCTTCACCTTGAAGAAACGGACGTTATTGGGATCGCACACGCCGTAGCAGACGCGCTGCAGCCACTCGGTGTTGATCTTGCGGGACTCACCGTTGACGACGATCATTTCAATGACTTTCTTGTTGCCGTTCTCATCGCGCACGACAGGGGTGATGAGCAGCGAGGAGCACTCGTCGATCGCATCGGCAGCCACATCGACATTGTAGCATGCGATGAGAGCCGTTCCCTCGGCGTTCGGAGCAAGATCGGTAATGGTGACAGTCACCTTGCCGTTGCCGACCTTGTAAGAGTTGTCCACTGCCGAAGCAGTAAATGTTGCAACGAGCATCAGAGCTACAGCTGCGAACAATGTACTCAATTTTTTCATACTTTTTGTTTATTTAGTTAATTATTAAATACTTAGGTAGTACACTTTCGTCCTAACATAATTAGCAACCCCAAAGTTAAGCATCTTTTTCCGGAAATCAAACTTTGAAAGTGAAGTTTTTCTTGGTTGTACGCTATTTCTTTTAACTTTGTAGAAATTTTATCCCCCATGTTACGAAAGATACGCATCACTGCAGCCGTGCTGTTTTTCACCCTCATCACGCTGCTGTTCCTCGACTTCACCGGAGCGATGCACACCTGGTTCGGCTGGATGGCCAACATCCAGCTGCTGCCCGCCGTCCTGGCCCTGAACCTGGCCGTGATCATCGCCCTGGCGCTCCTGACCCTGCTCTTCGGGCGCGTGTACTGCTCCGTCATCTGCCCCCTGGGCGTCCTGCAGGACATCATCTCCTGGGTCAGCGGCAAGCGCAAAGGCAAAAAGAACCGCTTCACCTTTAAAAAGGAAAACAAGTGGCTCCGCTACGGCGTGCTGGTGCTCTTCATCGTGCTGATGGTGGCCGGGGCCAACGCCGTGGCCATCCTCATCGCCCCGTACAGCGCCTACGGCCGTATTGTCACCGCCCTCTTCGAGCCCCTCTACGATTGGGGCAACAACCTGCTGGCGGCGGTTTCCGCCCACTTCGGCAGCTACGCGTTCTATCCCACGGAAGTCTATCTGAAGAGCCTGCCCGTGCTGATTGTGGCCGTCGTCACCCTCATCGTGCTGGTGGTCCTCGCCTGGACGGGCGGCCGCAGCTGGTGCAACAACGTCTGCCCCGTGGGTACGGTCCTCGGCCTCCTGTCGCGCTTCTCGCTCTTCCGCCCCACGATCAACACCTACCAGTGCATCAACTGCGGCCTCTGCGGCAAACGCTGCAAAGCCAGCTGCATCGACACGAAGAACCATCGCATCGACTACAGCCGCTGCGTCGCCTGCTTCGACTGTCTGGAGAATTGCAGCAGCGGAGCGATCAAATACCGTTTCGCCTATGGCAAAGCGATGCCGGACCAAGCCCGGCATGACAGAAACCAGAGCGACGCAAACGGCCGTCGGGCATTCATCGCCGGCACCGCACTCGTGGCCGGCGCCGTGACCGTCGAGGCCAAAAAGAAGAAACTCGCCGAAGGCGTCGCCCAGCTTGAAGACAAGCAGATCCCGCCCCGCGAGATCTTCCCCGTGCCCGCCGGCAGCATCAGCCGCAAGCACTTCTATTCCCACTGCACCGCCTGCCAGATCTGCATCACCAACTGCCCCAATAACGTGCTAAGGCCCTCCGCCCGCCTCGCCACCCTCATGCAGCCCGAGATGCACTTCGACCAGGGCTTCTGCCGCATCGACTGCAACCGCTGCACCCGGCTCTGCCCCGCCGACGCCATCAGGCCTGTCGACAGCGCCGCCGACAAGAGCGCCATCCAGATCGGACACGCCGTGGTCATCCCCGACAACTGCGTCGTCAACCGCGACGGCGTGAGCTGCGGCAACTGCGCCCGCCACTGCCCCACCGGTGCCATCACCATGGTCGCCAGCGAGGCCAATCCCAAACGAAAGGTACCCGCCGTCAATCCCGAACAGTGCATCGGCTGCGGCGCCTGCGAATACCACTGCCCGGCCCGCCCGGTCAGCGCCATTTATGTAGAAGGACACGAAGTCCACAAAGAAAGATAAGGAGGACCCGCCATGAAACGCAGAGATTTTATCAAGACCTTCGGAGCGGGTACCGCCGCCGTCGCGGTCGCCGCCTGCACACCCGGCACCAAGAATACCGCCGCCGCCCGGAAAGAACCCGGCACCATGACCTACCGCAAGAGCCCGCAGGGCGAAGATGTGTCGCTGCTGGGCTACGGCTGCATGCGCTGGCCCACCACCGTCGACGCAGAAGGCAAGACCATCATCGACCAGGAACAGGTCAACGAACTGGTGGACTACGCCATCGAGCACGGCGTCACCTACTTCGACACCGCTCCTGTCTACGGGCAGGGCGAATCGGAACGCGTGACCGGCATCGCGCTGAGCCGCCATCCCCGCAGCAGCTACACCATCGCCACGAAACTGTCGAACCAGCGCGGCGACTTCTCGCGCGAATACGCGCTCAACATGTACCGGCACTCGCTCGAAATGCTGCAGGTGGACTACCTGGACTACTATCTCCTCCACTCCGTGGGCGGCACGTCCGGCCAACTCAACTGCATGGAGGTACTGCAGAAACGCTTCTTCGACAACGGCGTGCTGGACTTCCTGCTCAAGGAACGCGAAGCGGGCCGCATCCGCAACCTCGGCTTCTCGTTCCACGGCGACCAGCAGGTGTTCGACTATCTGCTCTCCCAGCACGACAAATACCATTGGGACTTCGTCCAGATCCAGATGAACTATGTGGACTGGAACCACGCCCACACCCTCTCCGCCCGCAACGTCAACGCCGTGTATCTCTATGGCGAACTCGACAAGCGCGGCATCCCCGTGGTCATCATGGAGCCCCTGCTCGGCGGGCGGCTGGCCAACCTGCCGCAGCATGCCGCCGACCAGCTGCTGTCCCGCGCTCCCGGCGCCTCCCTGGCCTCCTGGGCCTTCCGCTTCTGCGGCACCATGCCCCGCGTGCTGACCGCCCTCAGCGGCATGACCTACAAGGAGCACCTGGTCGACAACCTCAGCACTTTCAGTCCGCTGGAGCCGCTGACGGAAAGCGATTTGCAGCTGCTTGAAAAAATCGCCGGGGACTACGTGGATTTCCCGCTCGTCCCCTGCACCGACTGCAAGTACTGCATGCCTTGCCCGTACGGCGTAGACATCCCCGGCGTCTTCTCCCATTACAACAAATGCGTGAACGAGGGCTTCATCGAGGACGACCGCCAGAGTCCGGAATACCGCAAAGCCCGCCGGGCCTACCTGGTCTCGCTCGACCGGAACCTCGAGAAGCTGCGCCAGGCCGACCATTGCATCGGCTGCGCCCAGTGCGTGGACGCCTGCCCGCAACGCATCGGCATTCCGGGTCAGATGCGCCGCATCGAGAAATACACCGAGCAACTCCGGCGCGACCAGTCACCGCTGTAACATGGCCGCCATTGTCTTCGATTTCGACGGCACGCTGGGCGACTCCCTGCGCGGCATCCTGGCCACGGCACACGAAGTACTGCGCCGCATGAACTGGCCCGCGGTCGACGAGAAGGCCCTCATCGCCACCATCGGCCTGCCCCTGCGCGAGAACTTCACGCAGGGCGCGGGCATGGACGATGCACAGGCCGACCGGGCCGTAGCCATCTACCGTGCTATCTTCGACACCGTGGGAGCACCGGAAGTCCGGCTGTTCCCGGGCGTAAGAGAGACCCTGGAAACCCTGGCCGCCCGCGGCATTCCCATGGCCATCGCCTCCTCGCGCGGACAGCATTCGCTGGCCTTGCTCGTACAGATGCTGGGCATCGACGCCTTCATCCCGCCGGAGCGCTGCTTCGGCGTGGAATCGTCACCCCGGCCCAAGCCGGCGCCCGACTTGATGTATATCATCCTCGGCCATCTGGGCGCCAAACCGGAAGAGACGCTTGTGGTGGGCGACACGACCTTCGACATCGAAATGGGCCGCAACGCCGGCTGCCACACCTGCGCCGTGACCTATGGAAACCAAAACGCCGACACGCTGGCCGGCGCTTTTCCCGATTATATCATCGACGATTTAAGGAAACTGCTGTAAGCCCTGTCGCAGCTACCGGTATCCGATGGGGGTGCGGTTGTTGCGAGGACCGAGGGAGGAAGGATTGCAGCGGACCGAGTCTTCGAGGTGGTGCTGGGCGATGGGTTCGTCGGCCAGGTCGAAGAGTTTCAGGAAGAAACGGCCGCCCTGCGGGCCGGCGACAGCATAATTGCTGTTGAACACGCCGTCCTTGATGAAGCGTTCCACCCGATAGGGGCCGATTTGTGCGCCGGTCTCCAGTCGTATCATGACAAAAGAATTACTGCAGCATGGCGTCGGCGAGAGCCTCGAGTTTCGGGAGGTCTTCGGCGTGCATGCGGCTGCGGATGGTCACTACCGGCTCGACGAGGGTGATGTCTTTCATCGCACCCAGCATCTCCTTCATGACACGTCCGGCGCTGGGCGCCCAGCTGCCGTTCTCGATCAGGCCGACGGTACGCTGCTGGTAGCCTTTTGCCTGCAGGCGATAGAGGAAATCGTGCATCGGCGTGAATACGCCGGCGTCGTACGACGCGGCGGCCAGCACCATCTTGCCGTAGCGGAAGGCATCTTCCACGCACTCGGCGATGTCGTCGCGGGTGATGTCGGCGACGGAGACCTTCGGGCAGCCCTTTTCGCGCAGGATGTCGGCCAGCTTTTCAGCCGCGGCGGCCGTGCCGCCATGGATCGATGCGTGGGCGACGAAGATGCCTTCGCTTTCCACCCCGTAGCTGCTCCAGGTCTGGTACAGGCCCAGGTGATAGCCGAGGTTCTCGTTGAGGATGGGGCCGTGGAGCGGGCAGATCAGCGCGATGTCGGCACCAGCCAGTTTCTTGAGCAGCGCCTGCACCTGTACGCCGTATTTGCCGACGATGTTGAAATAGTAGCGGCGTGCCTCGCAGGCCCAGTCGTCGTCTTCCGACACGAGGAAGCCCGTGTGCGACATGGCGCCGAAACGGCCGAAGGCGTCGGCTGAGAAGAGGACCTTTTCCGATGCCTCGTACGAGACCATGACTTCCGGCCAGTGCACCATCGGCGCCATGAAGAAACGGAGGCTGTGGCTGCCGAGTTCGAGCGTATCGCCTTCCTTGACGGCCAGCGTGCGGCCTTCGAGCCGGATGCCCTCGAAGAACTGGGGCAGCATCCTGAGGGCCGCGGCCGTAGCCACGAGCGTGACGGAAGGATAGGTATCCAGCACCCATGCGATGAGAGCAGAGTGGTCGGGCTCCATGTGGTGGACCACCAGGTAATCGGGCTTGCGTTCGCCGAGGGCATCGGCCAGGTTGGCCTTCCATTCCTCGCCTTTGCGGGCATCGGCCGTATCGAGCACGGCGACCTTATCGTCGAGGATCACATACGAATTATAGGACATTCCCTCGGGTACGTCGTACTGGCTTTCGAACAGGTCGAGGTCGTTGTCATCGACACCGATGAACGTGATGGCAGTGGAGATATCTTTGATCATATTCTTGATTTTTGGCGATTGAATGACAAATTTACGTATTTTTGTAGAACGGTGAAACGATTATAAACATTTAACAACGATCCATACTTTCATGAAACGCATTTTCGCCATTGCACTGGCCCTGATTGCCATGACCGCATGCACCACCAACACCCGTACCAACCCCTTCTTCGAGGAATGGAACACGCCTTTCGGCATTCCGCCCTTCGAACAGATCGAGGAAAGCGACTACCTGCCCGCCCTTGAGGAGGGAATCAAGCAGCACAACGCCGAAATCGAAGCGATCGTCGCCAACACCGAGGCTCCGACCTTCGACAATGTGATCGCCGCCTACGACCAGTCGGGCCATCTGCTCGCCAAGGTAGCCGGCGTGCTTTTCAACCTCGCCGAGACCGACAACACACCGACCCTCGAGACCATCGTCGAGAAAGCCACGACCCTCGTGGCGGAGCACGGCAACGACATCACCTTCAACAAGGCCCTCTTCGAGAAAGTGGAAGCCGTCAACAAGCAGAAATCCTCGCTCGGCCTGACGCGCGAGCAGGAAATGGTACTCGACAAGGTCTACCGTTCGTTCGCCGACAACGGCATCGCCCTCGATGAGGCCGGCCAGGCCCGGATGAAGGAGATCAACACCGAACTTTCCGTCCTGGGCAACCGCTTCGGCAACTACCTCCTCAAGGAGAACAACGCCTTCAAGGATCAGTTTGGCGTGGCCATCTCCGAGTATCGCGACGTGATGGCCCAGCTGGAGGACCGCGACGCCCGTGAGAAGATGTATCATGCCTTCGCCGCCCGCGGCAACAACGGCAATGAGTACGACACCAAGGAAATCATCCTCAACATCTTGAAACTCAAGGAAGAGAAAGCCCGGCTGCTGGGCTATGACACCCCCGCCGCCCAGATCCTCAGCGACAAGATGGCCAAGACGCCCGAAACCGTCGACGCTTTCCTGGCCAACATCTTCCAGTATGCCGTGGCCCGCGCCAAGGAGGAAGTGAAGGATATGCAGGCCATGATGGATGCCGACATCCGCGACGGCAAGATCAAAGTCGGCACCAAGATCAAACCCTGGGACTGGTTCTATTACAGTGAGAAAGTCCGCAAGGCCAAATACGCCCTCGACGAAGAACTCGTGAAACCGTACTTCCAGATGGAGAACGTCCGCCAGGGCGTGTTCAACACCGCTTCGAAGCTCTACGGCCTGCAGTTCGAGAAGATCGAGAATGCGCCGAAATACCATCCCGACGTGGAAGCTTTCAAGGTGAGCGATGCCGACGGTTCCCTGATCGGCGTGCTGCTGACCGACTATTTCCCGCGTGAAAGCAAGCGTGGCGGTGCCTGGATGAACAACATCCGCGAACAGTATGTGACCCTCGACGGCCAGATGGTCCGCCCGATCATCGTCAACGTAGGCAACTTCAACAAGCCGACCGAAGACACGCCTTCGCTGCTGAGCATCGACAACGTGGAGACCATGTTCCACGAATTCGGCCACGCCCTGCACGGCCTGCTCAGCCGGTGCCACTATGCAACGGTAAGCGGTACCGCCGTGGCCCGCGACTTCGTGGAGCTCCCGTCGCAGATCAACGAGAACTGGGCCTTCCAGAAAGAGGTGCTGACGGGCTATGCCAAGCACTATCAGACCGGCGAGGTCATCCCCGACGAACTGGTCAACAAGATCCTGGCCGCCCGCACCTTCAACCAGGGCTTCATGACCACCGAGCTCTGCGCCGCTTCCATCCTCGACATGAAATGGCACGAACTGACCTCGGTCGAAGGCGTCGACATCGTGAAGTTCGAGGCGCAGGCATGCAAGGAGATGGGCCTGATCGACGAGATCATCCCGCGCTACCGCACCACCTACTTCAATCACATCTTCAACAGCGGCTACAGCGCCGGCTACTACAGCTACCTCTGGGCGGAGGTCCTCGACAAGGACGCTTTTGAGCTCTTCAAGCAGAAAGGTATCTTCGACCCGGCTACGGCCATGAGCTTCCGCCACAACATCCTCGAGAAGGGCGGCAGCGAAGAACCGATGACCCTTTACAAGAAGTTCCGCGGCGCCGAGCCCGACCCCGACGCTCTTCTTCGCGCTAGAGGGTTGAAATAGTCTCTGGCAAACATCTGCGCACGCTATCGAAGTCGCTCCGCTTATGCGGGCTTTTCCTGAGGCGTGTTCAGAACCCTCGTTGCGCCGAGGGCGTCTGCAACGAGGAACACTGAACACTCCACCAGGCCAACGCATAGCCCGCGCTCCGCGACTGATGCAAGCGAGCGGGACGAAAAACAGAGCCGCGGAGCGAAGCTTATTTCGGCAGAATGCGGCTGACGGCCGAGAGGATCGGCTCGACGCTGACGGGAGCGCCGACGGCGCCCTGCATCCAGGCCTGGGGCGTGAGGCGGCCCTGCCGGTAGATGCGCTGCAGTTCCGCGGCGAAGGCCGCATCGCTGCCGTACTGTGCCAGATGTTCCTCCAGCTGGTAGTGGATGATGTGCCCGATGGGATAGTTCGGCAGGTACATCGGATAGTTGAGCATGTGGGAGTAGATGGCCAGCAGTGGCGAATCGGGCGTGCCGAGGACCGGCGCGTAGTACTGGTTCCAGACCGAGCGCGCCGTCGCCAGCACCGCATCGCGCAGCTCGGCGGCCGTGGCCGACGGATGCGCATAGAGCCAGCGCCAGGTATACATGTCGACCAGGCTCACGCCCATGATTTCATACATGCCCCAAAAGATGTCCAGCGTGGCATTGTCGTCCATCACCTGCCGGCCATAGCCCAGCAGCTGCAGGTCGCGGACCTGGAAGAGGAAAGCCATCGCCTCGGTCGTGGCGCTGTTGGGAACGCCGAAGAGCGGATAATAGTCGATATGGTAGAGATCGGTCACCTGTTCGACGTTGTGTCCGAACTCGTGGACGGCGATGTTGTAGCCCTTGTAGTCCATGCCTTCCGGACCGATGCGGGTGCGCAGGCGGGCGGGCTCGGTGCGGCCCAGGCACTCCCAGGCGTGGCCGGAGCCCCGCGCGCCCTCCACGACGATGCGGTCGGCGAGGAACTGCGCCTCCTCGGCGGCAAAGCCCAGGTTGCGCAGCATCCGGGGCATGTCGGCGTGGAATGCGGCGGCATCGGGATAGCGGCGGCGCGTCTCGGCGGTCAAAAGATCTTCCGGAATGGCCGAACGGCTCTTGAAGCCGTCATACCAGATGTCATAGGGCCGCAGTTCCCTGCCCAGACGCTCCCGGATCAACGCCCCCACCCGACGGACCTGTTCGGAAGACAGGAAGCGGACGAACAGCTCCTCCACCTCGGCGTCGGACATTTCGATGCTGCCCTCGAAGTTGCGGGCGATGGCCGTAGGCAGCGTCGGACACCAGCGGTCCAGCTCGCGGAACGCCTGGAACTGGTCGAGGATGTGGCCGTAGCGGACCGTTCCTTCGGCCGGGAGCGACACCTCCGCCCCGTCCTTCCAGACGCGGTTCGAGCCCGGCGCCCAGTCATACGACGGGTTGTTCACCACCGCCGCGGGAATCTCCTGGGTGACGATGCGCTCCATCACCTGGTAGATCATCTCCTGCTTCGCAGCGGCATGCGGCACGTCGGCGTAGTTCGATTTGAGCTCGTCGCGCAGGTTCCAGTGCGAGAGCAGCGACATGTCTGCCGGGAAGAGGCGCTCTCCTTCTTCGGTGAGCAGATGCCCCATCCGGATGTTGTAGGTATCCACATAGGCTTCGGCGGCACTGCGCGCCGAAGTGACGCGCTGGCTCACCTCCGCGGGCACGCGTTCGGTAAAAACGTCGCCCAGGCGCGCGTAGGCCCACTGAAGGCGGTCCCACCCCGCGCCCAGCTCGTTCTTTTCGGCCAGGGTATAATGCGGAAAATTGAGGATTGTGATGAAGGCCACCTTGCTGGCGAACATGTCGTCGGAATGGTGGGCGGTCGCATCATAGGCGGCCAGCAGGTAATCGATAGCGCCCGGCTCGCCTTCCGAGAGCACGGTGGGCCGCCCTAGTTCGATGGTCAGCTGGTTGTACTGGGTATTGAAAACCTCGAGGGTACGCGAGAGCTTGTCGAAGAGCGTGCGGCGCGCTTCGGGCGTAGTCGCGAGCCACTCCCGGACGAAAGCTTCGAAATCGGCCTGGCTGCCGTCTTCCGGCCGCCACAGCGCCGCGCACTGGTCGATGCCGCGCTGCGCGAGATCCCGGGTCAAGCCCGGGATGACGGAATCAATGGGTATCGGCTGCACAGCCGGGGATGACTTTTTATCGGAACTGCACCCGACGGCCAGCGCCGCCAGCGCAAAAAAGGCGAAGAATCGTTTCATTTCCCGGAATTTATGTATCTTTACAAAGATATGAAAAAAGAGGATAAAGCACAACGCTACGAAGAGCTTCTGCAGGAAGTGGAAGCCCTGGCCGGCGCCGAGACCGACGAGATCGCCAACATGGCCAACATCGCCGCCGCCATTCACGCCAAGATGGGATTTCATTGGACCGGATTCTACCGGGTGTGCCCCACCCCGGACGGCAGCGGGGAGGAACTCGTGCTGGGGCCGTTCCAGGGCCCCGTGGCCTGCACCCGCATCCGCTACGGACGTGGTGTCTGCGGCACCGCCTGGAAGGAGGCGCGCACGCTCATCGTGCCCGACGTGGAGCAGTTCCCGGGCCATATTGCCTGCAGCGCCCTTTCGCGGAGCGAGATCGTAATCCCGATCGTGCGAAAAGGCGCCGTAGTAGCGGAACTCGACATCGACAGTGCCGAACTCGACACGTTCGATGCGGTGGATGAGCGTTATTTGACCGTTCTCCTCACATCCTTGGGATCGGCCGCGAAATCCTGATCCTTCAGATACAGGTTGTCATACTTGCCCACCGGCAGATCCTGGAAGATGAAGTAGTTCGCCTTGCGGGCGGCTTCGATCTGGTCTGTCAGTGCGGTATTGAGCGCGCCGACCGCCAGTTCCACCAGCACGCCGAGCAGGCCTTTCTCGCTGCTTGACTTGCCGGAGTTGACCGAGAGGTCGAGGTACAGGTCGCAGCTGCGGTCGAAGAGGACGTCGTTGGTCAGTGTCGACTTGATGATGTAGCGGATCTTCGTATTGATGCCGAGCCCCTGCTTGGCCCAGGAATCGATGACCGAAAAGACCACGGCGTCGGCCCCGAAGTAGTCGCGGAACTTCTGGAGCGGCTGATCGATGAACAGTTCGGCGTCGTAGGCGCTCTCCTGCTTGAGGATATCCATCGCCAGGGACGGCGAGATCACATAGTAGCCCGCCTCCGCGAGGGGACGGCTGATGGAGGTATAGAGGAGTTCCTTCGCGTCGACATTGGCCGAATTGTTGATCGGCGGCATCACCAGCAGGGTAACCGGTTTCTCCTCATACATTTTGGGATAGAGGCTGCTCCGGGTCAGGCCCGTCGAGCCGCAGGACGTGATGACCAGCGTCGCCAGGAGGATATAGATGATTCTATTCATGGTCATGGCGTTTGGAGATTCTGGCCGCCAGCGGCTGGATGAACTTGATGGATTCCGGATAGTAGCGCATTTCAATCTCGAAGAGCTCGCGGCTCCGTTCCTGGAACTGCGCCGGGTCGTAGCCCAGCGCGCTCTTCTGGCGGCTGGAAGCATGCTCGGCAAAGATCGCGGCCGTTTCCGGCTGCGCCAGCAGCCAGGCGTACTCGGCGCAGATGCCCGGCGGCGGAACCTGGCGCCAGCCGCCCGGACGGGAGACCAGCTGCTCGTAGGTCACCAGCATCGCGCAGATGCTCTCGGGGCTCTGCTTGGCGGACGTGCGGTAGGCCACACGCTCGTACTGCGTCACGCCATCGGACTCGCCGCCCCAGTTATACAAAACTTCAGCGGTCGGACCGCAGGCAGAAAGCAGCAGTCCGGCCGCCAGCAAGAAAGCGAGATGGCTCCGTCTCATAGGTTGATGACCTTTGTGTCGCCGGCTGAAACGAAGATTTTCTGGGTCAGCACGGTCTGCCCCTTGACGCGAACCTTGACGGTATGGTTGCCGGGCTTGATGACAATCATGTTCTGGGCCGTCCGCTTGATGTCGCGCATCTTCTTGTAATCGACGTCTTTCACCGTCTTGACTTGATAGTTCCGGCCGTCGATGTTGACATCGATCGCATAGCTCCTGTCATCCGTAAAAACCACGCCGGCGTCATCCGGTCGGCCTGAAACGACCGTATGGGAGCCCGTTCCGCAGCTCGCGAGCAGCAGGGTTGCGGCACAAAGGAGAAGAAGGAATCTTTTCATCTCTTTATCGTATTGTAGGATTACTCGTCAAGGATGTAATAGAGGTCGAGGTGCTCCTCGTCAATGTCCTGTCCCTGGTAGGAGCAGAAGGAAATCTCGGTCTCCGGCGTGTCGCCGATCGACATCTGCACCGTCACCACGCCGATCAGCGTGCCGGGCAGTTCGATCTCCATGCCGGTCTGCGGGTTCTTCACCTTGCGGCCCTTCTTGTAGACATTGAACTTGTCGCCCGCGGCCAGGCCCTGCGAGGCGCCGCCCGCTATGATGTAGGAACCCTGGTCTTCAGCCAGGAGATAGGAACGCCAGGGCTTGTCCATGCATTTGTTGATGATGTTCTCCACCAGCTGCGAGAGCGCGGCGGAGATGGCCTTGTCGCTCAGGGTGGCGTCGAAGCCCGCCGTGCCGCCCAGGCCCAGCGTCTGCTTGGTCGTGGTCTCGGCATAGCCCTTGGCCTCGTCGGAGTAGATGATCAGGCCGGTGGCGGCCTCGACCAGGCGCACGCTCACACCCGCTTCGACCGTCTGGGTCTTGGAGGAAGTGAAAACGCCTTCATTGCCTTCATTCTTGCGGCCGAACTCGGTGATCGATCCCAGGATGATGTAGTCGGCGCCGATCTTGTTCATGCTCTCCCCGGCTTCCTTCACAAGCACATCGAGGTCTTCCCGCTCCAGCAGGATGAACTTGCCGCTCTGCGCGAGCTTCGACGAAAGAATGTCGAGCGCCTGCTTGCGCATCGGGTCGTTGTCCTTGTCGTAGAAAATACCTTTGCCGTATTGGGTCTCGTTGGTAAAGCGCCCGATGGCGACCTTGCGCTTGATGGTCTTGTCCTGCGCGGAAAGCGGTGCGGCCAGCAGCACGGCCAGCAGCACGATCAGCATCGAAACAAATGTCTTTTTCATCACTAACTTGTCTGTTTGTTTTTCAGTTGAGGGATTCCTTCTGCAAAAACAGCGCCATTTCATCGAGCCGGCCGCAGGCCGCCTCGTACAGTTTCCACTGCGCGCGGGTCCGGACAAGGTTGTGTTCGGGGTATTTGATTTTGTAATACGTATCTCCGTTGATGTAATCGGCCAGGAAGCGGACGGCCTGCATATACGGGAAGAGCGTGGCCGCAAAGGGCAGGTTCTCCCGCTCGACCGGCGTCAGGAAGGAACTGGCCGTGGAGAGGTAGCCCCTGGCGAAAGCCCGGAAAATCTCCATGTTGAAATCCACGTTGTCGAGGTTTGGATCGTCCTCCGCGCCTGTATTGGCCGCCGTGCGGAGGAAGTCGCCGAAGTCCGAGAAGACGAACGAAGGCATGACCGTATCGAGGTCGATGACGCAGAGGATGTTGCCGTCGCGGTCGAAGAGCATGTTGTTGACCTTCGTGTCGCAGTGGCAGATGCGCTTGGGCAGCACGCCTTCGCGGAACATACGCTCGGCCTTGCACATCTCCGCCTCGCGGGCGAACATGGCCTCGACCAGCGCCTTCACTTCCGGGTCGGCCATCCGGCCGGCCGCATCCGCGGCCACGGCCTCGCGCAGCTGCCGGGCCCGGAGCTCCATGTTGTGGAAATCAGGGATCGGCTCGCCCAGCTGGTCGGGCAGGTCGGCCAGCATGGCCTCGAAACGGCCGAAAGCTTCGCCGGCATAGCCGGCATATTCCGGGGTCACGGCCTCATAGGTCAGTGCGTCGCGGATGAACACCGAAACGCGCCACCACTGCGTACCGTCGGTCCAGTAGCTCTTGCCCGTCGTCTTCTCCGGCAGGAAGCGAAGCACCTTGCGGTCGATGTCGCGCTCGCCGGCCGCCTCCAGCTTCCGGCGGATGTGCCGCGTCACACAGTCGATGTTGTGCTGCAACAGGTCCACATCGCGGAAGATGGACTGGTTGATACGCTGGAGCACATAGTTGTCGGGCCCCCCGGTCTCGACCAGGAAGGTGTCGTTGATCAGTCCGTTTCCGAGCGGACGGATGCCGGTCACCTTGCCTTCCACGGCAAAGTGGCCGACAATCTGCTGCAGCTGCGCATCCATCTTATTTGTCCTCCTCTGCCAGAGCGAAGCTGAATCCTTTCACACGGTCCCAGGCGCCGCGGGTGAAGTCGGGCACCTCGACCGGCATGCAGCCGTTCTCGAGGGAGACACGCGACAGTGGAGCCAGGCAGCACCACTCGGCCAGGTCGTAGACGTCCATGTCGAGGGGCAGGCCGTGACGCAGGCAGTACACCAGACGGTAGTCCATGATGAAGTCCATGCCGCCGTGACCGCCGACTTCCTTGGCCACGCGCTCCAGTTCCTCCGTCAGGATGGCGTTGCGGTAGCCGGCCTGCAGGGCCAGGAGTTCTTCGCCACTGTAGGTCTTCTCGTCGCTGATATGCTTGGCGTCCACCTGGTTGGCAGGTTTCTCCTCACGCAGGCAGTACTGCGGGATCGGGTACTTGGCGGCATAACCGTCGGTACCGACCACCTGATACATGCGGCTGTACGGGCGCGGGGTCATCACATCGTGCTCGATGAGCAGGGTCTTGCCCTTTTCGGTGCGGATGAGCGTGGAGGTCTCGTCGCCGTTGGCGAATTCGCGCACCTCCATGCCGGTATGGTTGGAAGCGATCTTTGCGCCGTTGAACGACTTGGTGTCCATCGACACGAGCGTCGTCATGCGGTCGCCGCGGTGAATGTCCAGCACCTGGCAGACAGGGCCGATGCCGTGGGTCGGATAGACGTCGCCGCGGAACTTCTGGTTGTAGTCGAGACGCCAGTTGTTCCAGTACTCGTCCCAGTACGGGTCGAGGTTGTGGCAGTAAGCGCCTTCCACGTGGATCACTTCGCCGAAGAGGCCACGCTGGGCCATCTCGAGCGTCGTCATCTCGAAGAAGTCATAGACGCAGTTCTCGAGCATCATGCAGTGCTTGCGGGTCTTTTCGCTCTGGTTGATCAGGCCCCAGATCTCGTCCATGTCGAGGGCGGCGGGCACCTCGATGGCCACGTGCTTGCCGCACTCCATGGCATACATGGCGATGGGATAGTGGTTGAGCCAGTCGGTGCAGATGTATACAAGGTCAACGTCTTCCTGCTCGCAGAGGCCGCGCCAGGATTCCTTTTCGCCGCTGTAGCAGCCGGTAGGAGCGGGCTTGCCCAGTTTCTCAAGAATCGCCTTGCTTTCTTCCACGCGGTCGGGCAGCAAGTCGCAGAGGGCCGTGATGACGGCACCGGGAACATGCGGAAGACGCTCGACAGCACCGGAACCGCGCATACCGAGACCCACCACGCCGATGCGGACGGTCTCGATGGGATCGGCCGTCAGGCCGATGACGTCCTGCTGTCCGGCGGGACGGGCCGGAACGGGCGTCTTGATGATGTTGCCGGCGGGCTTGCAGCAGCCGGAGGCCAGCAGGGCAAACACAGTGAAAAGAAGGAAGATTGAACGTTTCATGATAGCTATGTGCTTAACGAATTGATTCTGGTACAAATATAATAAAAAACACGATAAGGTTCTTAGCAATGGCAGGCCCCGACCAAGGTCAGAGCCTGCCTCCACATCCGAATTATAACCCTATGTTCGTCAAATAAAAGATGTGATCAGTCTACCCAGTTCGGCATTCTCCAGGATGCCGCCGAAGCGGTCGCTGCCCGGGCCCCAGACATAATAGGGCACGGCGATGCCGTTGTGAGAATCGTTGCCGAAGGCCACTTCGATGCGGCCTTCCTGCAAATTGCCGTCCTGAAGGGTGAGAGCACCCGTTGCGTGGTCGGCCGTCACGACGACGAGCGTATGTCCGTCGGCCGCCGCCCATTGCAGGACGTCGCCCAGCGTACGGTCGAAGTCGAGGAGTTCTTCCATCGCCTTGTCAATGCGGTTCTCGTGCTGCCAGTCGTCGATGGACGATCCTTCGATCATGAAGACGAAGCCCTTGTCGCCGCTCTGTGCGGACAGTTCCTGCAGGCCTTTGGCCACCATGTGGCGGAACAGGTCGCCCCGCTCCAGAGCCACGGGAAGGTTGTCGTCGGAAAGCAGGGCCAGGATCGGCAGGCCCGCCCCCATCAACGCCACCTCATCGGTCGCCACCGCATAGCCTTTGCGGGCCATTTCGTCGGCGATGTCGCGGCCGTCCTTGCGGTTTTTGCAGAAATAGTCCCGTCCGCCGCCGGCGATGTAGTCCACTCCGCTGACCGCGTAGCCGGCGATCACCTCGTCGTACTTGTAGCGGTCGTCACTGTGACAGCAGAAGTCGGCCGGCGTCGCGTCTGCCAGGTGGCAGGTCACGGCGACACCCGTCTTCTTCCCGGCTTCCTGCGCCTTCACCAGCATCGAGTACAGCGGCTGGCCTTCCGGGTCGGTGCCGACATGGCTGTTGGCGGTCTTTTCCCCCACGGCCAGGGCGGTGCCGCCCGCCGCAGAGTCGGTGATCAGGTCGCTCAGGCTGTAAGTCCGGGACAGGCCCAGTACCGTCATGTTGTCGAGATTCAGCTTGCCGCGGTTCAGCACCCACGCACAACTGACCTGTTCGAGGCCCATGCCGTCGCCGATCAGGAAGATGACATTGCGGACTTCGTTGGTCACGGGCGGCTGTTGCACCGTCACCGTTTCGTAAGGATACGGCGTAGTGTAGCTCAGCAACGCCGGTCCCGACCCTTTGCGGCAGCAGCCGCAAAGGGCGGTAACGGCGAGAATCGACCAGAGAAGAAATTGCTTGCGCATGTCTAGTCCTTGTCGAGAGCCAGATGGATCGAGGTGTTGCCGTTTTCGTCGCTGAAGGCCACGGCGTCATCCCAATCGGAATTGTAGAACTTGGTGAAGAAGGCCACGGCGGCCGTCTTGACGCCGAACGTCTTGCGGCTGATGCCGAGTTCGAAGAAGAACTTGCCGTCAGGCGTCGTACCACGGGTACCCATCACTTCCTTCACCGTATCGGTCCACTCCAGGTCGTCGCCGCCGATGTACCAGTCATCCCAGGGCTCATCACCGCAGCAGTTGCCTTCGTAGTACCACTCGCAGCCGAGGCTCTTCGTGGAGTAACCGGTCTGGCTGTTGTCGTCGGCGTCGAGACGGAGGTTCCAGATGGCCTGGTTGATGTCGAACATATCCTGTTCTTCGAGGACGAACAGGAAGTAGATGTAGTTCGCATCGTAGTCGAACTTGCCGTAGCTCACGCCGTCATTGCCGTAGAGCATGAAGTCGGGATAGGTCACGGCATCCCAGTCGGCGATGGTTCCGTCGTCGAGCTTGACGGCAGAGGCCTTGGCGACGAGAATCTTGGTCGAGACGGTCTGCATCTCGCCGTTGTAGTTGCCGCTCATCGACACCCAGTAACTGCCCGGTTTGCGGAAAGTATAGGTGAAGACTTCGCCGCTGCCTTCGGTCTCGCCCACGATGTTCCATTTGACATCGGAAGCGTCGGCCGAAGTGAAGGTATAGGTCAGGCCCGAGCAATCGTAGGTGAACGAGATATCCGGAATGGGTTCCAGGTCGAGGTCTCCGAGATGGACGCAAGCCGTCAGGGAGCAGACCGAAAGGACAAGGGCCGTTAAGAATATTCTGATCGTTTTCATGACAGTGACTTATTTATAAGCTTCATTCTGAGTGCATGCAGGGTTGTTGAGGATTTCCTGCTGGGGAATCGGGCAAAGAAGACGGCCGTAGCTCCACTTGGTCGTGACACCCGGCGCGTCGAGACCGGGAGCGATGCCCGTGCTCTGGCCGTTGACATAGTTGGTGTGGAAGCCCCAGTAGTTGCGGATCACGTCTTTCTTGTTGCGGAGCAGGTCGTAGATGCGGAAGCCTTCGAAGGAAAGTTCGACGCGCTTCTGCGTGAGGACCAGGTCAACCAGGTTCGACTTGACGCTGGCGGCGGTCAGGTGGTAGTCGCTCGGCGAGAAGCCCTTCGTGGCTGCCACGTCATAGTCCATACGGTGGTCGATGATCTCGTTCAGGTCAGCCAGTGCGCCGGCTTCATTGCCCATGTGCGCATAGGCTTCGGCCCGGTTGAGATAGACCTCTGCCAGACGGAGGAGCGGATGCGAGCAGAGCGTCGCGATGCCGTCCTGCCAGGTGTGCTTGGAGCAAGGATAGAGGATCAGACCGTTCTTCAGGTACGGCGCGCAGACGAAGCTGAAACGGCAGTCCACGTCGATGTACTGGTCTTTCTCGAAGTTCATCTCATCCAGCAGGGGCTTGCTGTAGCCTTCCTCGCCCCAGCAACCGGAAGCACCGTTGTAGATCATCGAAGCGACAGCCGCACTTCCCTGGTCGTCGGTGGCAATCATCTTCATGCACCAGATGGTCTCGTCGCGGTTGTAGGTCTCGGTGAAATAGCTCGGGAACCGCTTGGCAGACTCGAGTTCATACACGCCGCTGTTGATTACCTTGGTCGCATATTCGGCTGCCTTCTGCCAGTCCTGGGTGAAGATGTAGACGCGGGAGAGCATGGCCTGGGCGGCGCCCAGCGATGCAAAGCCCTTGTTCGAGGCACGCTCCGGGAAATCACCGGCCATGAAGTCCTGCTCGGCCTTGAGCAGCAGGTTGATGATCTCTTCGTAGCTCTCGGCCACCGTGGAGCGGTCCTTGAGCTCCGAGTCGGAGCTGTCCATGCGGAGGATGATGCCCAGGTCGGTCGTAGCCGTTGCCGGATCATACTGCTTGGCGTAGTTCTTCAGGAGGGCGTGCATGCAGAAGGCCTTGAAGAATTCGGCCTCACCGCGAAGGTAAATGTCACGCTCCGTCAGATCCTCTTTCTGCGCGATGGTTGCGAGGGCCACGTTGCAGGAATAGATGAGCTTGTAGTTCAGCGCCCAGAAGCTGCGGAAGTTGCCGAGCACGGAAGAGCGCTCGTCGTAACGGAAGATCATGTTCAGGTCGTCGGAGGTTTCATGTCCGTAGACCACGTCGTCGGAGGCGAAGTCGGCCAGCTGGTAGTACTGGCGGCCCCACCAGTAGTTGCTTTCATCGGTATCGTCCTTCATGGTGGCATAGCAGCCGTTGAGGATGTCTTCCAGGCCCGAAGGAGATGCGGTCATCTGCTCGCCGGTCAGGGAGTCAGCGGGAGCGATGTCGAGATTGCAGGCCGTAAACAGGCAGCTTGACACTGCCAGGGCGAGCAGGATGGAAAATATCTTTTTCATGGAATTCCGGATTTAGAAAGTGAAGTTAACCTGGAAAACGTACTGGCGCTTGTTCGGGTAGCGGTCGTCGATGCCTTCGATGGTACCGATGAGGCCCGAACCCGTCATGTCCACTTCAGGGTCACCGCCCCAGACCGTCGTGAAGGTGGCCACATTGTCGCAGGAGAGCGAGAAGGTCAGGCCGCATTTCTTCATGACCGACTTGGGAAGGGTGTAGGACAGGGTGATGTTGCGGATCTTGAAATAGTTGCCGGGCACCAGATAACCCGTGTGGTACAGGGTGGCCGGTGCGTAGGACGGCGAGCCGATGGTGGCGATGTCGCCGGGACGGCGCCAGATCTTGTCCTCGTTGGAAGGCAGCAGGGAGTTCTCGACCCAGATGGCCAGTTCGCTGGCACGGCTGCGGCCGTAGAGCTGGTTGCCCCAGACGAAGTTGCTGGTAGCCGACAGCTTGAAGTTCTTCCAGTTCAAGGCCGTCGAAAGACCGCCCTGCCAGGGGATGATCGGCGAGCCTGCCTCGATGTAACGGGCGGAAGAGTAGTCGAAGGTCTTCTGGCCGTTCGCATCGATGTAGGTGTTGCGGCCCGTCTGTGGGTCGACACCGGCATATTCGCGGAGGTACCAGGTGGCCAGCTGGCCGCCGTCGTGGTAGACCTGCGAGACACCGGAGTAATTCGACTTGGTGACGGTCACGCCTTCGCCGAAGCCGGTCAGCCAGTTCTTGTTGTAGGCGATTTCAAAGTCCACGTCCCAACGCCAGTCGCGGGTCTTGACCGGGGTCACGTTGACAGCGGCCTCGAAACCGGTATTGATCACGGAACCCAGGTTCTGCCACTGCTGCGAGAAGCCGCCGGACGGCGGGAGGTCACGGTACACGAGCAGGTCGTTGGTCTTGTTGCGGTACCAGTTCAGGTCGAGGGACAGCCAGTCGCGGAGGCCAATCTCGGCACCGATGTTGAACTGGGTGGTCTGCTCCCATTTCAGATTGGCATTGGCCATCTGCGTTGCCGTAGCAGCGGAGTGGTTGTCATACTGCGTGCTGTAGGAGAAGGCCTCGAGATATTTGCTGGCGCCGATGTCCTTCATACCCGTCTTGCCCCAGCTGACCTTCAGCTTGAGGTTGGTGAAGAGGGAGTTGTCGAAGAAATCCTCGTTGCTGATCACCCATGCACCCGAAACGCTCGGGAACATGGCGGTACGGTTCTGCTTGTTGAAGGTCGAGGACTGGTCGATACGGAACGAAGCGTTGACGAAATATTTGGAAGCGTAGTTGTAGCTGGCCTGGGAGATGAAGGACTGCATGCCGGAGATCGAATACGATCCGGCGACGTCCTTGCTGTCGGAAGCCACGCTCAACACGTAAAGGCCGTACGGGAGGCCCTTGCCTTCACCCCGCACATACTGGTAGCGGGAGCGCTGTGCCTCGTAGCCGACGAGGGCGTCGAACGAGTGCTTGCCCCAGTCCTTGTTGACCTTGAACATGTTGGTGGTGATGCCGCCATAGTCGAGCGACTGTTCGCCTTCCACCTGGTCACCGGGCTGCATGTACTCTACGTCGGCGGTACGGTGGTAATCGAAGGAAGCGGCGCTGGCGCTGACACGGTTCTGCGACACGAAGGAGAGCCAGGGAGTAATCTGTGCGTTGATCACGAAGTCATAGTCCACGCCGAAGCTCTTCGAGGTGCGGGAGTCTTTCTGGCGGTCGGAATAACCGATCAACGGGTTCTTGTCGTAGCGGGAGTAGAGGTCGGTACGGCCGGTGAACGGACGGAGGTTGCCTTCTTCGTCATACGGGCTGTCCCATGCGACACCCTGGAGCACGTAGTAGACCAGCAGGTCGTCCGGCTGATCCTGCGTGTCGGCCCAGACGTTGAGGTTGTGGGTCATCGTCAGCCATTTCGTCAGGAACATGGTGTTGTTCGAACGGATGTTGACTTTCTTGTAGCCCGTATATTTCAGGGTACCCTGCTCGTCGTAGTACGAGATACTGTTGTAGAAGGAGTTCTTTTCAGTCCTGCCTGCTACGGAGAAATAGTGGCTGTGCTGCAGCGCATTCCGGTAAACCAGGCCGCGCCAGTCCGTATCGGTGTCCATCACCGACTTCGGCGCGACAGACTGCATCGCGACATCGTCCACGAGGCCCGTCTCCGGATCGCGGTAGTACTCGCGATAGTACTGGTACAGCTGGCGGGAGTTCATCAGGCGCTGGCGGCTGAAATCGGGCTGGACCAGGCCGACCGTCGACTTCCAGTTGAACTGCAGCTGGTCGCTTTTCGCTTTCTTGGTGGTCACGACGATGACACCGCCGTTGGCCTGTGCACCGTACATACCGGTGGAACCCGCATCCTTCAGGACGGTCACCGACTCGACGTCGTTCGGGTCATACGAACCGCCGATGATACCATCGACCACGTAGAGCGGCTCCTGCGGAGCATTCAGGGATGATGTACCGCGGATGCGGATGGATGCGGAGGAACCCGGCAGACCGCTGCTGTTGATGACGGAGACACCGGCCACTTTGCCCTGGAGCATGTGGGAAAGGTCGCTGGTCACGACGTCGTTGAGCTTTTCTGCTCCGACGACGGAGACTGCGGACGTAATTTCAGAGCGCGTTTTGGCGGAATAACCCACGACGACCAGTTCGTCAAGCAACTGCTGGTCGACTTCGAGGTTTACATTGATGACCGCACGGTTCTGAACCGGGATTTCCACGGTTTTGAAACCGATTGTCGTGAAGATCAGAACGGCATTTCCGTTGGCAACGGTGATGGTGTAGGAACCATCCTCGTTGGTGACCGTGCCATTCATCGTGCCTTTTTCAACGACGCTGGTTCCGATCATGGGGCCTTCCTCCTGGGAGGTGACGGTACCCTTGACCGTAATCTGCGCGTTCAGCTGCATCGCTGTCAGCAGCAAGGCGAAGAGAAGGATCAATCGTCTCATCATAAATTAATATTTAGGTGATATTTATTGTTTGATTGCTTCCAAAAGCAGTGCATGTTCAAAAGGAATGTCCAGGACCGTCTTGTCTGAAGCCTTGACGATGCCATGGTCCACATGGTTGTAGTAGTCCACGATCCGGTAGTCGCAGCCCGGTTCCAGGCCGCGGAGCTCTACCTGCTCCACTTGCTGGCCGTGCGCATAGAAGGCATAGTTCATCACGCCGTCCTTGCGGATCACGTAGGTCTCGGGGAAATCGTAGCCCACATCGTACAGGCCCGGGACGAATTCCCCTTCGGAGAGCCGCTTCGCGTCATAGATGGCCAGGGCGTTCTTCAGCAGGGCCTCTTTCTCGGGCGTCAGCAGATAGGAGTGTTTCACATACGGGTTGTCCTTGGGCCAAGTGAACTTGGTACCCGGCACGGCGCCGATGCCCAGGTGCGTCGGGTAGTCGTTCTCGTCGTCGGACAGCTCGATGTGGTCGCCATAATAGGCGGTATGGGGCGCCAGTGCGCGGAGCACGTAGCCTTTCGTGCGGATCTGCCAGCTGCTGCCGGGATCTGAGGATACCGTCTTGTTGACATACGGAAGATGAAATACGGAGAAGCAGTCGCCGCACGGGCAGAACTGCAGCACGGCATGTGGCTTGACGCCACGGGCCGTCTCGTATATCATCTTGAAGAAGGTCGGCAGCTCCCGGACGTCCTTCTCCGGATCGTCAGGATGATGCGCGGGGTTGTAGTCCGGCGCGACTGCATTCATGTGCTGGCCGTCCAGCTTGAGGCCATCGAAGCCCCACTCGCCGATGAACTTCGCCACGAGCGCTTTCTGCTCGCGGATGACGTCCGGATCGAGCGGAGACAGGTACCAGCTGTCCCACCAGGAGATTTCCTGCGGCTTGCCCTCCTTGTCGAGGATGACGGAAGCGGGATAGCGCTGCAGGAAGGCGGTGCCGGGATCAGCTGCCAGCGGCGCCCACCACAGTTCGGCTTTCAGGCCATAGGAATGGATCGCATCCACGATGCGCTTCATGTCGGCGTCGCCGTTGGGGAAACGCACGGGCGTGAGGTCCCAGTCGCCCTCGGCGATCTGGTAGCCGTCGTCGAGCGTGGCCCATTTGAAGCCCAGTTCCTTGACCTTGGGCAGCGTGCCCAGGATCTCATCGATCGTGAACCGCCGTTCGTATCCCCAGGCACACCAGGCCGGTTCGAAGGCAGCGGGTTCGCTCTCCGGCATCACCACGCCCTGCTTCTCGAGCAGCTGTGCATAGGTGCGAAGCGGCTGGAAACAGTCACCCCGGAACTCCGAGATGAACGCCATGCAGGTCTCGAGCGTAGCGCCCGCGGACAGGGCGTACGGCGTGTCGTATTCCTTCACGACACCCGCCGTCGCGCAGTTCTCGCCCGCCTTCATGCAGACCGGCAGGCTCACCAGCTCCGGATGCGGCTCGAGATGGCCCACCATCACGCCGGCATCCCTGCGCCAGAGGCAGACCACCGGAATACCGCCACCGTAGTCAGGGTCGTTCATACCCATGTAGTTCCGCTGGTAGAAACCATCGGAAACCGGCAGGATCCAGTCGGCACGCTCTTCGGTAGACTGGCCCTGGAACGACCAGAAGCCCGGTTCGTCGCCCGCTGCGGCTATTTTCACGTTGCAGACCGACCAGCCGTCCACTGCCAGGTCGCGCCCGGACGCGTTGGTATAAGCCACCCGCACCACCCACGTGGCCGGGAATTGCTCGTAACGCGTGACGCTGATCCGGCGCTCCAGGCCGTTTTCAGAGCGGGCGTCCGACACAGTGCTGAGGCCGGCGCCGAAAACGTCGCTGACCTTCTCGATGCGTTCCGCAACCGGCGTAAATTCGACCGGTGCTCCGCCCATCCTGATGGAGGCCAGTTCGACGATCTCCGCGACCTGCGGGGCGTCCGTCTCCGACGGGCGGCCCGTACAGCCCGCCAGCAGGAACAGAGCGGCCGTCAGGCCCAGGAGGATATGCGCGCGTGTTTTCATAATCCCAGTTTCTGGCCAAAGTGTTTCAGGGCGGCTTTCTCAACAGCCTCCAGCGAGGTGAAAGCGCCGGTACCGCCGGCCGCCGTGGTGTTGACGGCGCCGGTCAGGTTGCCGATGCGCTGGCATTCTTCCAGGCTCTTGCCCCGGACGAACGCCGAGACGAAGCCGGCATCGTAGCTGTCGCCGGCGCCGATCGCGTCGACGACGTTTTCGTTGAGCGTGGCCGGCAGCTGCTTCCGTCCCTCGGGCGTAACCAGCAGCGAGCCCTTCGTACCCATCTTCACCACAATCACATGCGCATGCGGCAGAATGGCCTCGACGGCAGCGTCCACACTGTCTTTCCCGGTGATGGCCATGATCTCCTGCTCGTTGGGCATGAAGACGTCCACATAGGGCAGGATGGCGGCGCAGTCGAATTCCCAGGTCTCGGCCGGGTCGAACTGCACGTCCATCGAGAGCGTGGCGCCGCAGCGCTTGACCAGGCGCACGATCCCGGCCAGGTCCTTGTGCAGCTGCTCCTGCAGGAACACTGAGGAGATGTGCACGTGCTGCGCCTGTGCGATGACGGCGGGATCCAGGTCTTTCACGCCCATCAGGCTCATGGCGCCGGGATAGGTGACGTTGGCCCTGTCGTTGCCGTAGTTCAGGATGGCGGTCAGGCCAGTGGCCGCACCTTCCGCCTCGATGAGGCAGGAGATGTCGACCTTCCTTTCCCGGAGGCTGTTCCGGACAAGCTCGCCGAAGCCGTCACGGCCGATCATGCCGACGAAGGCGACGCGGGGACCCAGCGTGGCGGCGTTGGCCGCGAAGATGGCGGTGGAGCTGCCGAGCGTCAGGGTCATGTCCTGGGCGAAAATCTCCTTGCCGACCTCGGGGAAGCCCGCGATCCGGTTGAGGAGCAGGTCGACGTTCAGTTCGCCGACGGCCAGGATGTCAATCGTTTTCATCAGAGTTTTGCGTTGAGGTTGACCAGATTGAATGCAACGTAGTATTTGTCGATGGCGCGCTCGATGGTCGAGAGGACGATGCCTTCCGCATCGATGCCATTGTCGTTCAGGTTGTCATACAGCATGCGGCGGGCGGCGATGGCTTCCGGCTTCTGCCAGATGTAGCGGGCGCCCGTCTGGATGAGCCAGCGCTGGCGCTCCGGCGTGATGGAGCCGAAATCGTCGGGCGATTCGCTGCCGTGCACCCATTTCTTCCAGCGGCCCGATGCGACCACCAGGCGCTTGAGGGTCTCCGTCATGTGGGACTGCATGGCTACGCGGCCTTCCTTGTACAGCGCAGTTTCCACGCCTTCCAGCTCTTCCAGGGCGTTGAATTCCGACACGGTGAATTCCGGACCCACATTGGCGGCGCCCATGCCCGTCAGCGGATACTCCTCCGGGTTTTCCACGTCGTCGGTGTAGTGGCCCTTGATGAAACTGCCATAGTTGGCCACGGTCGAGGTCAGCTGGCGGGCGACGGTCGGATCGAAGAAGGTGGTATGCAGGTCGGTGCCCACCTTGCCCACGACGAAGCAGGGCCAGGCGCTTTCGCAGCCATTCTCTTTCAGGCCGGCTTTCAGCAGGGTCAGGAACTTGTTGAACACCGTCATGTCGGCCAGGCCGCCATGGACTTCTTCGGTGCCCACCTCATAGGCGATCGGAGCCAGGCCCTTCGCCTTGCGGAAGTTTTCGATATGGGTGATCAGCTCGATGGTCCGCGCCGCCACCACCTCGATGTCGATGGTCTTGCCGGCGGGCAGGAAGCGGTCGACGGTGGGATCGACATGGATGAGTTCGTAACCGGCCATCAGCGCGTCTTCATAGGAACGCTTGACACCGGCCATCGCCTTCTCGTACGGCCACATTTCGAGGGTCTGGATATCCTTGAGCCAGGGCCCGCCGTGGTCGATGCAGGCCAGATAGATACCGGTATAGTCGTTGCGACGAGCTTCGGCCCGCATCACGCGCACGAAGTCGTACTGCGTCATGCCGGTATAGCCGCCGTCGCCGTCCACCTGGTTGAGGGTGGCCGCAAACAGGATCGGCGCGTTGTTGCGCTTGGCAGCCCGGAAAGCCGCTTTGATGACGGCGGGGGAATTGGGGCAGACAGCCAGCAGCGACATCGGCTTGTGACCTTGCTGCTTGAGCTCCTGGATGCGGTCCAGCAGCTTTCTCAAACGGGGGATTTCATTCATCTTGTCTTTCATATGGCGAATGTGTGATGCTTTCTATCAATAAGGGTAAATGGTGACGCCGTTGACCACGCGGGAGATCGTTCCGCGCACGGACGGCGCGTCGGGATTCAGCCCCTTTGACAGGGAGAAGTAATATCCGAGCAGCTGTCCGGCCAGGACATACGGCACATATTTATACTCGCCGGCCATCAGAGCTTCCGAAGCGGGCGCGTCGATTTCGTAGTCGATGCCTTCGGTGATGCCGGAGGGCACGAGGGAGACGACGATCTGTCCGGCCGGGCGGTTCTCCTTGTCCACCTGGTCAATCAGGTCGAATTCGTACTGGCGCGTGTACGGGTCGTCGCTCAGCAGGTAGACCACGAGCGTCTCTTCGTTGATCACGGCTTTCGGGCCGTGGCGGAGGCCCAGGAACGAATCGAAGGAGCACATGATCTGGCCGTCGGTGAGTTCCTGGAGTTTGAGATGGCATTCGCAGGCAATGCCTTTGAGGGCGCCCGATCCGAGGAAGACGGCGCGGCGGACAGTCTTGGCCGTCATGCCGGCAAGCGCTTCCTGCACATCGTTTTCAAGGATGCGCGCCGCGAAAGCAGCCGCAGCTCCGAGTTTTGCGCGCTCGGCATCGAGCGTCGCGATATTCTTGCAGAGCAGGCTCGCCACCAGCATCGAGGAGAAACTGCTCGTCATGGCCAGGCTCCGGTCATTGGTCCCGTCCGGAAGCACGACCACGCAGTCCTTTTCCGGATCGGCCTGGCGGGCCAGACAGCCGTCGGGGTTGCAGGTAATGATCAGGTGCCGGGCGTCGTGGCAGTACTTGCGCGCGATGCTGTAGGCCGCCACGCTCTCGGGGCTGTTGCCCGAGCGGGCGAAAGAGACGAAGAGTTTGTCATCCGGGCTCAGGAACGATTCCGGCGCGGAGACGATGTCGGTCGTAGCAACCGAACGCGCCCGGTCGTAGCCGTCCCGGATGAAGAGGCAGGCCGCCGTGTCGGCGATGAATGCGGAGGTACCGGCACCGGTCAGCACGATACGGGTTTCTCTATTGATCTGGTTGCCGGCGACGAAACGTTCGACTTCGGCCTTCATGGCCGCGACAATCCCAAAGGTCTCCATCCACATTTTTGGTTGGTGTTCAATCTCACGGATGGTATGACAGTCTACTTTGACCATACTGTTGGTATTTTAGGTTGACAGTGCAAATCTAAAATAAAAAATTTATTTTTCAACATATTTTGTTGCAAAAAATATTAATTTCCGTAACTTTGCTTCAGAATTTATCTTTGAAACGAAAGTTTTCGATTGTTTTTCGAAAGTTTTGAAAAGAAAATTTTTGTTGCGAAACCAAAATTTACTAACTTGCAGCAGAAATTTCGAACCAAAGCAAAATATTAAGAAAAATAAGTTAAACTTTCGGACAAAGTTCCAAATTCCCCCACACCTATTATGAAAAGAAAGTACTCCATCGAGGAAAGAAGAAGCAAGATCCTGAACATGCTCCATACGGAGGGCCGTGTCCATGTGTCCAACCTGGTGGACACCTTCGACGTATCAGAGGTATCCATCCGCAAGGACCTGGCGGTCCTGGAAGAGCGCAAGCTGCTGGTTCGCGTAAAAGGCGGCGCCATCGTCCTCCACCAGACCGGCGACTACGACGACCTGTCGATCAGCCACAAGCAGCAGCTCCACGCGCGGGAGAAGCAGCTCATCGGCCAGTATGCCGCCTCGCTCGTGCACGACGGCGAACGGATCATCTTCGACTCGGGCACGACCACCATGGAGATCGCCAAGAACCTGGAGAAGGTCAACAACCTGACCGTCATCACCAATGCGCTTGACATCGCCATCACCCTGAACAGCTATGGCAAGTTCACGGTCATCGTCCTGGGCGGGACGATGCGGACGGTCTCCCACTCCACCGTGGGGATGATTTCTGAATATGCCCTGAAGAACATCTTCTGCGACAAGCTCTTCCTGGGTGTCGACAGCATCAGCATCACGGACGGGATCTCCACGCCCAGCCTGGAGGAAGCCAGCCTCAACCAGGCCATGATCGCCTCCGCCAAGGAAGTGATCGCCGTGTTCGATTCCAGCAAGTTCGGGCGCCGGACCTTCGCCCACATCGCTTCGCTCGACAAGATCAACACCATCATCACCGACAGCAAGATCTCGCCCGACCTGAAAGCCTACCTCGAAAAGACGGGCATCACGCTGCACATCGTAGACATCGACAACTGACACATTTTATAATACCATGACGGAGAAAAAACACAACTGGCTGCTCTATGCGCTGATCACCATGATTACATGGGGCGTATGGGGCGCTTTTTCCGACCAGACTTCCCTACCCAAGAACCTGATCTACGTCGTATGGGCCCTGAGCATGGTTCCCTGCGCGCTGGCCGCCCTCTTCAACATCAAATTCAAGCTGGACATCCGCCCCAAGCCTGCGCTCCTGAGCATGGCCGTGGGCCTGCTGGGTGCCGGCGGGCAGCTCGTGCTCTTCCTGGCCCTCGACTACGCGCCGGCCTACCTGGTGATGCCGATGATCTCGGTGGCACCCATCGTGACCGTGCTGCTGTCGGCCCTTTTCCTGAAGGAAAGGGTCTCCCGGCTGGGCGTCCTGGGCATCGTTCTGGCTTTCGTGGCCCTCGTGTGCTTCGCCCTGCCCGACAATACGGACGGCGGCGCGGCCCGGAGCTGGATCTGGATCGTGTATGCCTCCGTAGTGTTCATCTGCTGGGGCATCCAGGCCTTCGTCATGAAGCTGGCCAACAATTCCACGCCGGATGCCGAAAGCGTGTTCGTGTACATGGCCATCGCAGCCGTGCTGATGATTCCCGTGGCCCTGCTCATGGGCGACGGCACCAGCATGACCGCGCAGGGCTGGGGTGAACTGACCAAGGTGTTCTTCGTCCAGATCCTCAACTCCATCGGTGCCTTCACGCTGGTGTATGCCAACCGCTACGGCAAGGCCATGATCGTAGCGCCGCTGGCCGACGCGTGCGCCCCGGTCATCATGTGCGTCATCTCCCTCATCCTCTACGCCGCCGTTCCGACCACGCCGCAGCTCATCGGCATCGTGGCGGCCATCAGCTGCGTCCTGATCTTCAGCCGGGAATAAGGCCATGAAGCAGTTCCTCCTGCTTGTTCTCGCCGTGCTGCTCGCCGGCGCCTGCACCTGCTGCGCCGACCACTCGATCCCGACGACCATCGGCCCCGGCCAGACCGAAAGCAAGCATACCGGCAAGAAGCCGGGCAGCCACAACGCCAACCTGCCGGTCATGGGAGCCTGCCAGACCCTGAAAGTCCCGTTCAAGGAGATGTCGGGCCTCTGCATGAACCAGGATACCACCGGCTTCTGGTCCGTCAGCGACGAGGGAGCCCTGTGCCGGATCTCCTTCTCGGGCAGCGTCACCCCCGTACTGCGAACGAACCTGGACTTTGAGGGCATCACCATCGATCCCGCCACGGGCGACCTGTTCGTGGTCGTGGAAGGCGACCAGATGGTCTGTCATGTCGCGGCGCCTGACTACAACGTCCTCGACACGCTCTTCTATGTAGCGGAGGCCGTTCAGAGGGATTTCGACAACAACGGGCTCGAAGGCATCGCCTGGTACAAGGAAGACATGTTCTTCGTCGGCAGCCAGGAAGACGCCCTGGTCTGGCTCTACAAGACGGACGGCACGCTGGTCCGGCGCGTCAGCCTCTGCGGCGAAACATCCCTGATTGAGGAAACCGCCGGGCTCTTCTACGACGCCCTGAAAGACTGGCTCTGGGTCGCCGACTCCGACGCCGCGAAGATCTTCGTCTTCAGGGCAGGAGATTTCGAACTGGTGACCTGCTACGACGTCTCCTTCATCGACAACGCCGAATCCATCTGCGTCGACCGCGCCCACAACTGCGTCTGGGTCGGCAACGACGAAGACGAGTCCGTCCTCTACCGCTTCAGCTTCTCTTTCTGATTCTGAGGAGGTAGGCTCTTACGAACTTACATTCCGTAGACGAAGCCGATCGTCCAGTAGTTGACCGGAACGCTGCCGGCAGGGAGCAAGGGGGCGAATCCCGGATAGAATTTCACGAAGAAACCCATGTCGCAGTAGGTGGCGCTGACCACGAAGGCAGCGGAAAAACGGTTGAGCCAGCCTTTGTTCTCGCTCACGCGCGTCGTCTTGTTGTTAATCTTATAGGTATAATAGGCCGTGCCGGAGAAGTTCAGGTCGGCCTCGATGCCCACCGATGCCTTGAAGTCGCCGATGATGCCCCGCACCATGAGCGGCGATCTGAGGCTGAAATTCTTGAAACCACCATAGAGCTTCGAGCCGTAGGGCGCCTGGGTGTCGGGCGTGTAGGCCTGGATTCGCCGTTCATAGTCCAGAAAGAACTCCGAACCACTCGCAGTAAAGCGGTCGAAGGCGCAGTCCACACCCAGCGACAGACCCAGCCAGTCCGTCGGGAACACATCCAGCTGCAGGGCGTTGAAGAAGAACTCGCCGCTGACCCGAGGCTTGTAGGCAGCGGTCTGCACGATGTGGAAGCCGTAGCCAATGCGAGAAAAGACTTCGAGCTGCACCCGGTCGTCGGACGACGCGGCGATGATGGCCCGGTCGCGCTCATCGGCGAAAGCGGGTGTCAGCAGACATATGGAAAGAAGGAAAAGAATGATCTTTTTCATGATTGTCAATTTAATGGCTGCAAAGATAGTAAAAAGCGCATAAAAGGAAGGGATGAAAATTATTTTGAAAAAACTTGCAAAAATATTTGGTTTATAAAATAAACTGGTTTATATTTGCACTGTGATTCGAAACTGAACCGGTGCGCAACGGGAAAGCGACGGGTCCGAATGGCCATTCATTTTTTACGCCTCCCCTGGAGGAGGGATTGTGAAACTTGAAAAACAAAAAAGAAAATGGAAAACAACTTCTCAGCCGAAAGCAGCCTCCGTCTGATTACGGAGACCATTGAACGCAGCCGCCGCACGATGGCGAAAAACTCCGGCAAGCCGATGATCCTCTGGGGTTCCCTCGTTGCTACAACCTCCGTTGTCATCTGGGCCCTCTGGACCAGGACCGGCACCCCGATCTGGAATCTCCTCTGGTTCGCCATGTCGGCCCTGGGCGGTTTCTTCACTTACCAGATGAACCGCAACCGTGAAAAAGTGCCCGCCACCGAAATCAGCCGCATCCTCGGCAAGGTCTGGATGTGGTTCGGCATCTTCACCACGGGTTTCTATGGGCTGCTCTGGGCGGTCGCGCTGATCCGCTATTCCGCGCACATGGAGGGCATCGTCACCGTCGACCTGACCCTGCTGGTCACCATGATGATGGGGCTTTGCGGTGCCATCTCGGGCGCCGTAATGAACTGCAGGCCGGTCACGGCAGGCTCTGTCCTGGCGACGGCCCTGTCTGTGCTTTTCGTGCTCCTGGTACCCGACGGCGCGCCTGTCCAGATCCTTACCTTCCTGATTCTGGGCGTATTCGCCCTGATCATACCGGGTGTGATTCTCCAACGCAAAGCAAAAGCCTAGGCCATGCCCGAGAGCAAAATCTTCAAGCCGTTGGATCCCCTGCTCCACTCGGAGCTTCGCCTGGCGGTGATGTCCATCCTCCTCGATGCGGGCAGTGCGGACTTCGTCTACCTGAAAGCAGAGACGGGCGCGACATCGGGCAACTTGAGCGTGCAGCTCGACAAGTTGCAGCAGGCGGGCTATATCGAAGTGACAAAGGGATTTAAGGGCAAGATGCCGCAGACGGTCTGCCGCATCACCGATCAGGGAAGGAATGCCTTCGTCTCCTATGTCGAGGCCCTTCGCAGCTACATTTCGTCGGATAATCGATGAATTACTTGAAAAAAAATTTGGGAGTGTAAAAAAAGTTCGTACCTTTGCATTCCCAACGCGGAAATAGCTCAGTTGGTAGAGCACGACCTTGCCAAGGTCGGGGTCGCGAGTTCGAGTCTCGTTTTCCGCTCAAAACAAAAAGCAGCAGCCTTCCCGGTTGCTGCTATTTTTATTTCCGTCCTCACCAGCGGCCTCCAGTGAGGATGAAGGGCGAAAAAAACGGCCGCCATCCTCAAATACCGGCTCTGGTGAGGATGGCGACGGATAAGATGCCGGATCAAGTCCGGCATGACGGATGAGAACCGACTTAGATGGCGGCCTCAAACTGCCGGAGGAAACGGATGTCGTTTTCGAAATAATTGCGGAGGTCCTTGACCTGCCACTTGAGCATGGCGATGCGCTCGATGCCCATGCCGAAAGCGAAACCGCTGTAGACTTCCGGATCGATGCCGGAGGCGCGGAGCACATTCGGGTCGACCATGCCGCAGCCCAGGATCTCGAGCCAGCCGGTACCTTTGCACACATTGCAGCCCTTGCCCTTGCAGATGTTGCAGCTGACATCCACCTCGGCGCTCGGCTCCGTGAACGGGAAGTACGACGGCCGCATGCGGATCTGCGTGTCGGCGCCGAACATCTCCTGCGCGAAAAGCAGGATGGCCTGCTTCATGTCGGCGAACGAGACGTTCTTGTCGATGTACAGGCCTTCCACCTGATGGAAGATGCAGTGCGCGCGGGCGGAAATGGCCTCGTTGCGGAACACGCGGCCCGGGCAGATGACACGGATGGGCGGACGCATCCGCTCCATGGTGCGGACCTGCACCGAAGAGGTGTGGGTGCGCAGCAGAATGGGGTTGTCGCCTTCGGGCTGCACGAAGAAGGTGTCCTGCATGTCGCGGGCAGGGTGCTCCGGCGGGAAGTTCAGCGCGCTGAACACATGCCAGTCGTCCTCGATCTCCGGACCTTCTGCCACGCTGTATCCGAACTTGCTGAAAATGGAGATGATCTCTTCGCGGGTGACCGAAATAGGGTGACGCACACCCAGTTCCTGCAGGTCGCCCGGCTTGGTGAGGTCGAAGGAAGCGGCGGCAGGGCCGGCCATCTCCTCGAGCATGGTGCGCAGCTCCTCGATCTTCGCGGTCGCCGCATTCTTGAGCGCGTTGAGACGCTGGCCGAATTCGCGCTTCTGCTCCTTGTCCACCGTACGGAACTCGTCGAACAGCTGCGTGATCTCGCCTTTGCGGCCGAGCCATTTCACGCGCAAATCTTCGATTTCCTGTTCCCTGGCCGCCTTCAGCTCCTGGATGGAGGCCATCATCTGTTCGATCTTCTCGTTGGATATTGCCATGACACTTTCAAAAATTACGAGCGCAAAGATAATGATTATCCGTTACCATTCAACCGCCTTTCGCGAAAGCGGCATGGTCATGCAGCGTGCTCCGCCGCCGCCACGCGGCAACTCCGAGCCCTGAATGGTGACGGCGCACTTGGCGTAGTCGGCCAGCTTCTTCTTGCCGGCGATCACGTCGCGGGCGCTGAGCACCGCGAAACCGTGCTTGTCGAGCTCCCGGAGCGTGGCTTCGTTGCGGGCGTAGCAGAGCACCTTGCCCGGTGCGACGGCAAAGAGGTTCGAGCCACTGTGCCACTGCTCGCGCTCCTGCACCCAGCTGTCCGTCGAGCCCCCGCAGCGCACCGGCTCCAGGTCCATGCCCAGCCGCCGGAGCGTCGGAAGGATGCCCGACACCGCACTGATGTTGCGTACCTGTCCGTCCTCCATGGTGATATGCACCGTTTTGTAGGAACGGTCCCGCAGGATGAGGGGATCGAAGATCATGCACTGGTCGCGGTCCAGCAGGGTGAACACCATGTCGAGGTGGATGAACGATTCGGGTTCGGAAGGCAGTTGCTGCACGATGACGTGCTTGACGCCCTGCGGGCAGAGGTCGCCCAGGCGATGCAGGAGCGCGTCGATGCCGGCGGCGCTGGTGCGCATGCCGTTGCCGATGACCAGGATGTCGTCGCGCGCCACGAGCACGTCGCCGCCCTCGATGAAGAGCTTGCCGCGGGCCGGCACCACGTTCGAAAGGTCGATGGTGCCGCAGTCGAAGGCGCCGCTCTTGCGGTAGATGGCGTCCATGATCATGGCCTCGCGGGCCCGGACCTGGTTGGCCATGCGGCAGATCAGCGCATGGTTGCCGATGGTGACCGAGGAGTCACGGGTGAAATAGAAATTATAGAGCGGGAACAGCGAATAGTAATCTTCGTTGAGAAAAGCCGTCAATGTTTCGATCTGGGCGGGCAGGCCCTCGATCAGGGCCGTCACCAGCTTGGCCGTGGGCATGGCCATCAAGGTGTCGAAACTGCCGCCCGCCTGCTCGGCGATGCAGATGCGGGAAATCAGGTCGCGCCGCGCTTCTTGCTGGTCGAGCACCTTCGCCAGCAGGTCGCGGACCTGGTAGACCCGGGCCACCTGCGAGAGCACGCCCTCGATCTGCTCGTATTCTTTCCGGGCGATCGAGAGGTTCAGGATGTCGCTGTAGAGGGCCCGCTGCGCCATGCGCGGGGTCATGTTTTCCACTTCGGTGCCCGGGGTGTGCAACAGCACGGCCTCCAACGCACCGATCTCAGACTGGACGTTGATTGTCAGACGGGTATTCTTCATACTAGAGATAACGGTCAATTTTGTCTTTCACCGTCAGGTCGGTGACGATATCCTTGATGGTCTTGTCGTCGCGGTGGCATACCAGCAGCACGTCGGGCATGTCGACCACCATCATCTGGTCGAAACCGCGGGCCACGACCATCTTGCCGGTGTTGGTCTCGAGAATCACGGAGTTCTCCACATCGTCGACCATGCGCACCTCGGCGCTCAGCACGTTGCCCTGCCTGTCCTTGGGCACCTGCTCGTAGACCGATTCCCAGGTTCCCAGGTCGGTCCAGCCGAAGTCGGACAGGAACACCCAGGCCTTCTGCGTCTTTTCCATCACGCCGTAGTCGATGGAGATGGCCGGGCAGTCTTCGTAGACGCGGCGGATGAAGGCATCCTCCCCCTCCGTGTAATAGTATTCCTCGCCGCCGTGGAAAAGCGTCGTCACCTCGGGGAGGCAGCGCTCCAGCTCGTTTTTGATGGACTTGAGGCTCCAGATGAACATGCCGGAGTTCCAGAAGAACTCGCCGGTCTCGAGGAAGACTTTGGCCAGCTCGGCATTCGGCTTCTCGGTGAACGTCTTCACCTGGAAGGAGTCGTGCGTGCCCACTTTCTCGGAGAAGGCCTTGTTGATCTGGATGTATCCGTAGTTGGTCTCGGGACGCGTGGGCTCGATGCCGATGGTGTAGAGGCGGTCGCTGTGCTCGGCGGCCTTCAAGGCGGCGCGCATCGTGTCGTTGAACTGGATGTCGCCGATGATCAGGTGGTCGGCCGGGGCCACGATGACCGTGGCTTTCGGATTCTTCTTGTAGAGTTTGTAGGTCGCGTAGGCCACGCAGGGGGCTGTGTTGCGCTTGTAGGGCTCCAGCAGGATGTTCTCGTCAGGCATTGCAGGCAGCTGTTCCCTGACCAGGTCGCGGTAGCGCTCGGCCGTGACGATCAGGATGTTCTCGGCCGGTACAATCTGCGCATAGCGCTCGTAGGTCATCTGCAGGAAGGTCTTGCCGATGCCCAGGATGTCGATGAACTGCTTGGGGCGGGTCTGGCGGCTCATAGGCCAGAAGCGGCTGCCGATGCCGCCCGCCATGATGATACAATAATGATTATGGTTCATATAGGATCTCTGTTAATACTTGCTTCGTATCGGATAAAAAGCTTCCGGGATGTATTCGACCGTCGTCTGTCCGCCGTCGAGCACGACCGACACCACGTCGAACTGCACCTCCTTGCGCACCTGCTGCTCGGCAACGTACTGGCGGGCCGCCGCGACCAGCCGGGACTGCTTGGCGGCATCCACATTTTCATAGGGCTGATGCTGCAGGGGCGGCGTCAGGGTCTTGACTTCCACCACGTGCAGCCGGTCGGCACTCTCCATCACCAGGTCGAGCTCCTTGTGCCCGCCCCGCCAGTTCCGGTCGCGCAGCCTCAGTCCGCGTGCCAGCAGCCAGTCCAGGGCCAGGTCCTCTCCTCTTCTTCCCGTCTCGCTCTTTTTCAAAACACTTGCTTTATGGGTTTCACATTCTACAAAGATAATAAAAATACGGATTGCTGCAAGCCGAATCCCGTGCCCCGGCCGGCACGAAAAAACACCCTTCGGCGGCTCCGGCGAAAAAATTCTGCATAAAAATTTGGATTATCCGTATAATTATGCTTAAATTTGCCGCCAGAAACGCATAAATAAACAAATAATTGCATAATATATGAATAACCGCACGGCCATCATTCAACAAATCATCCGGACGCACAAGGTCGAAAACCAGGAAGAACTTGCCACCATGCTGGCAAAAGAAGGTATTCAGACCACGCAGGCCACGCTCTCGCGCGACCTGCGGAAACTCCAGATCACCAAGCAGCACGATGCGGCGGGCGGCTACTATTATGTACTCCCGGGGCATGGACAGCAGAGCCGGGCGTCGGAAAGCATCCTCACCGTCGACTATTCCGGCCAGATGGGCATCGTAAAGACCCTGCCGGGCTGTGCCAACATGGTCGGCGCGCTGGTGGACGCACACCGGCATTCCGCCCTGATGGGAACCATCGCCGGCGACGACACCCTGCTCCTCGTCCTGCGCGAAAACACCTCCTTCGAAAACCTCCTGGCCTTCCTCGAGGGTTTCATCCCGGGCATCCAGACCAAACTGATGGACAAAAGTGAATGACATGAACACCCAGGTACTGGTGGCCGACAAGCGCCACCTTCCCTACGCAGCCGACGTGTGCCACGAGTTGTACCTGTCGTCGCTCGGCGACAAGATCGGTATCGCCCTGCGTACGCCCGAATACATCCAGGACAAGATCCTGGCCGGAAAGGCCGTGATCGCCCTGACCGAAGACGGCCAGTTCGCCGGCTTCTCCTACATCGAATCGTGGGGCGGCAAGAGTTTCGTCGCCAATTCGGGCCTCATCGTACCCGAAAAATACCGCACCCTGGGCATCGCCCGGCGCATCAAGGAGCAGACCTTCATCCTCTCGCGCAAACTCTTTCCCGACGCCAAGATCTTTTCGATGACCACCTCCGCCGCCGTCATGAAGATGAACTACGAATTCGGCTTCCGTCCCGTCACCTACGACGACCTGACCGACGATGTCGAATTCTGGAAAGGATGCGAAGGCTGCCGCAACTTTCCGGTCCTGCAGGAGCATAACTACCGCGTCTGCCTCTGCACGGGACTGCTGTATGACCCGAAGGAACACTTGAAAATACACCATCCCGGCGATTGAGAAGCGAAGCGGAACGGGTGGTTTTTGGAGCCGCGAGCATTATTAGCGAGCGGGACAAAAACCAGCGTGAAGCGTAGCGATAACAGATGAACAACAACAATATGAATAAGAAGAAAATCGTAGTAGTAGCCTACAGCGGCGGCCTCGACACCTCGTACGCCGTGATGTACCTCTCGCACGAGAAAGACTACGAAGTACACGCCGTGTGCGCCGACACCGGCGGCTTCAGCCCCGAACAGCTGAAAACCAACGAAAAGAACGCCTACCAGCTCGGCGCCACCCGGTTCGCCGCCATCGACATCACCCGGGAATACTACGCCAGGAGCCTGAAATACATGATCTTCGGCAACGTCCTCCGCAACGGCACCTACCCCATCTCCGTCTCGTCCGAACGCCTCTTCCAGGCCATGGCCGTCGCCCGCTACGCCCAGCAGGTCGGCGCCGATGCCATCGCCCACGGCTCGACCGGCGCCGGCAACGACCAGGTCCGCTTCGACATGGTGTTCCTCGTGATGTGCCCCGGCATGGAAATCATCACCCTGACCCGTGACGGCAACCTCTCCCGGCAGGAAGAAGTGGCCTACCTCAACGCCCATGGTTTCTCCGCCGACTTCGCCAAAATGAAATACTCGTACAACGTCGGCCTCTGGGGCACCTCGATCTGCGGCGGCGAGATCCTCGACTCAAAACAGGGACTGCCCGAAAGCGCCTACCTCAAACAAGTGCGAAAAACGGGCAGCGAACAGCTGGAAATCGGCTTCGACCACGGCGAGATCAGCAGCGTCAACAGCAAGGCATACAGCGATAAGGTGGCTGCTATCCAGGCCGTCGAACAGATCGGATCCGCCTGGGGTGTCGGCCGCGACAACCACGTGGGAGACACCATCATCGGCATCAAGGGACGCGTCGGCTTCGAAGCCGCCGCCCCCATGCTCATCATCGTCGCCCACAAGTACCTCGAAAAATTCACTCTCTCCAAGTGGCAGCAGTACTGGAAAGACCAGGTGGGCACATGGTACGGCATGTTCCTCCACGAAAGCCAGTACATGGAACCCGTCATGCGCGACATCGAAGCCCTGCTCGAAAGCAGCCAGCGCAACGTCACGGGCACCGTGACCCTGGAACTCAAGCCATGCAGCTTCTCGACCGTAGGTGTCGACTCTCCCAACGACCTCGTCAAGTCGAAACTCGGCGAGTACGGCGAAACGCAGAAAGGGTGGAACGCCGAAGAAGCCAAGGGCTTCATCAAACTGATGTCAACCCCGATGCGGGTCTATTACGGCAATCATCCCCAAGAACTTCCTTTCCATGAATAACAACGACTGCATTGACCTGCTGCGGAAACTGGTCCACGCTCCTTCCGAATCGTTCAACGAAGAAGCCGCCGCAGCCTGGATAGGCTGGTGGCTCGACCAGAACGGCCTGCCTTACTCGATGCCGCAAGGCAATGTCGTGGCCACCGCCACGACCCCCGACCCGGCCAAGAAAACCCTGGCCCTGGTGGCCCATCTCGACACCGTGCCGCCGGCCAAGGGCTACACGCATGACCCGTACGATCCGGGCACCTCATCCGATATCGTCTGGGGCCTGGGCTCCAACGACGACGGCGGCAGCGTCGTCGCCATGCTGGCCACTTTCCGCTACTTCTGCCAGCACCCTATCCCCTTCAACCTCGTGCTGATGCTGGTCCGCGAAGAAGAATGCGGCGGTCCCGACGGCATCAGCTGGCTGTTCGGCCCGCACGGGCCGTTCTCCCTGGCGCCAGGCTCGGAAGGCTGGATTCCCGCGCCCGACTGGGCCATCGTGGGTGAGCCGACCGGCATGAAGGCGGCCACCAGCGAAAGGGGCCTGGTGGTACTCGACTGCGAAGCCGTCGGCGTGAGCGGCCACGCCGCCCGCGGCGAAGGCGTCAACGCCCTCTACATCGCCCTGGACGACATCGCCCGCCTGCGCAGCCATCATTTCTCCCAGGTGTCGCCCGAGATGGGGCCCGTCCGCCTCAACGCCACCCAGATCAGCTCCGGAACAGCCCACAACGTGATTCCCGACCGCTGCCGCTTCGTAGTGGACGTCCGGCCGAACGAATGTTACACCCCGCAGCAGATCGTCGACGAACTGCAGGCTGTCTGCCAAAGCCACATCCTGCCCCGCGGTCTCCGCAACCGTGCCTCGGCCACACCCCTGCATTCGCCCCTGCGCAAGGCCATCAAGGCCCTGGACATCGAGACCTATTCGTCGCCCACCACTTCCGACTGGACCATCCTCCGCTGCGATGCCGTCAAAATGGGTCCCGGCGACTCCGCCCGTTCCCACCATGCCGACGAATACATCCTCGTCAGTGAAATCAACCAGGGTATCAAACAGTATATTCACTTCATTGAAGCGTTGTCGGACAATCTGTAAGATCCGCCGGCAACACGAATATGCCTATGGCAACATTATGGAATAAAGGCACTTCCGCCACCGAAGCCGTCGACCGGTTCACCGTCGGAGACGACCGGATCCTCGACCTGCGGCTCGCCGCCTGCGACATCGAAGGATCCAGGGCACACATCCGGATGCTGGCACACATCGGCCTGCTCAGCGCCCACGAACTGGATCTTCTCCTGGAAGGCCTCAATGATATCGCCGTATCCGTCCAGGCCGGCAACTTCCAGGTGGAGGACGACGTGGAGGACATCCACTCGCAGGTGGAACTGCTGCTCACCCGCAGCCTGGGCGACCTGGGAAAGAAAATCCACGCCGGGCGCTCGCGCAACGATCAGGTGCTGGTGGACATCAAGCTCTTCCTGCGCGACGAATTGCGCCAGTTGCGCGAAGAAATGCTGGCGCTTTTCCGGCAGCTCCAGCAGCTGAGCGAAGCGCACAAGGAAGTGCTGCTGCCCGGTTATACCCACGGACAGCTGGCCATGCCCTCGTCGTTCGGACTCTGGCTCGGCGCCTATGCCGAAGCGCTGGCCGACGACATGGTACAGCTGGGGGCTGCCTACCGCATCGTGAACCGCAACCCGCTGGGCTCCGCCGCCGGCTACGGCAATTCCTTTCCGCTGGACCGCGCCATGACCACGGAGCTGCTGGGCTTCGATACGCCCGTCTACAACAGCATCGCCGCCCAGCTGGGCCGGGGCAAATGCGAACTGGCAGCCGCCGGCGCGCTCAGCTGCATCGCACTCACCCTCAACAAATTCGCTGCAGACTGCGTGCTCTACATGAGCCCCAATTTCGGCTTCATCCACTTCCCGGACGAACTGACCACCGGCTCGAGCATCATGCCCCACAAGAAGAATCCCGACGTGTGGGAGATCGTCCGCGGCCGCTGCAACCAGATCCTGGCCTGCCCCAACGAGATCGCCCTGCTCGCCAGCAACCTGCCCCACGGCTACCACCGCGACTTCCAGCTCCTGAAAGAGATCCTCTTCCCCGCGCTGGAAAAGACGCACGACTGCCTGCAGATGACCGGCTATATGCTGGAACATCTCCAGGTGAACACACACATTTTTGAAGATCCCCGCTACGAGACCCTCTTCACCGTGGAAGAAGTCAACCGCCGCGTCCTGGCCGGCACGCCGTTCCGCGACGCCTACCGGCAGGTCGGCGTCGAGGTGAACGAAGGCCGCTTCCATTACAGCGGCCCCGCCCCGGCCGCGCTGAAAGCCGGCGACCTGGGCCACACCCACCTGGGCAGCATCGGCCATCTCTGCAACGAAGCCATCGCGGCCGTCATGGAAAAGGCCGCCGCCTGGTAAACCGCCCGGAGCCATGCTGCGTAAAAAAGCCACCCTTCTGCTGCAGGACGGCCGGGAGTTTCCCGGCTGGAGCTTCGGCTATGACGGCCCGTCGGAGGGCGAGATCGTCTTCTCGACCGCCATGGTGGGTTATCCAGAAAGCCTCACCGACCCGTCGTACAGCGGGCAGATTCTCTGTGTAAGTTTCCCGCTGGTGGGCAACTACGGCATCCCCGAGATGGAATTCGACGAGCTGGGCCTGTGCTCGCGCTTCGAGTCGGAGCGCATCCATGTGCAGGGCCTCGTCATCTCGGACTACAGTGAAAAATACAGTCACTGGGACGCCGTCAAGAGCCTCGACCAGTGGTTGCAGGAGCAGCGGGTCCCCGGCATCTGCGGCATCGACACCCGGGCGCTGGTGCAACTGCTCCGCGACGAAGGCGCGAAGCTCGGCGCCATCGTGCCGGACGGGGCGCCCCGTCCCGCTTCCATCGCCGACCCGAACCTCGAAAACCAGGTAGCACGGGTCAGTTGCCGGGACGTCCGGCACTACGGCCGGGGCCGGAAACGCGTGGTGCTGGTCGACTGCGGCGTGAAGCACCAGATCATCCGCTGTCTCGTGAACCGGGGCATCGAGCTGGTACGGGTGCCCTGGGACTGCGATTTCAACCGGATCGACGCCGACGGCATCTTCGTGTCGAACGGCCCGGGCAATCCTGAACACTGCGCCGCCACCGTCGCGCACCTGCAGGAAGCCCTCCGCGGCCAGCGGCCCGTCTTCGGCATCTGCATGGGCAACCAGCTCATCGGCCGGGCGGCCGGAGCGAAGACCTACAAGCTCAAGTTCGGCCACCGGAGCCACAACCAGCCCGTGCGCATGTGCGGCACCAACCGCTGCTTCATCACCTCGCAGAACCACGGCTTCGCCGTCGACACCGCCACCCTTGACCCGGACTGGGAACCGCTGTTCGTCAACATGAACGACAGCACCAACGAGGGCATCCGGCACAGGACCAGGCCCTTTTTCTCCGCCCAGTTTCATCCCGAGGCCTCCAGCGGCCCCGTCGACACCGAATTCCTCTTCGACGAATTCATAGCCCGCTTATAAGACATGCTCGACAAAACCATACGGAAAGTGCTGCTGCTGGGCTCCGGCGCCCTGAAGATCGGCGAAGCCGGTGAATTCGACTACAGCGGCTCGCAAGCGCTCAAGGCGCTGCGGGAAGAAGGCATCGAGACCGTGCTCATCAACCCCAACATCGCCACCGTGCAGACCTCGGAAGGCATCGCCGACAAACTCTATCTCCTGCCGGTGACGCCCGGTTTCGTAGAGAAAGTCATCGAGAAGGAGCAGCCGCAGGGCATCCTCCTTTCGTTCGGCGGCCAGACCGCCCTCAACTGCGGCATCGCCCTCCACCGGAGCGGCTTTCTCGCGGAACACGGCGTCCGGGTGCTCGGCACGCCCGTCGAGTCGATCATCGACACGGAGGACCGGGACCTGTTCGTGCGCCGCCTCGACGAGATCCAGGTAAAGACCATCCGCTCGCACGCCGCCGCCTCGCTCGCGGAAGCGCGGGCCGCCGCGGAACAGGTGGGTTACCCCGTGATCGTGCGGGCCGCCTATGCGCTCGGCGGACTCGGCTCCGGCTTCTGCGACAACGAGCAGGAACTCGACGCCGTGGCCGGCAAAGCCTTCGCTTTCTCGCCCCAGGTGCTGGTCGAAAAATCGCTCAAGGGCTGGAAAGAGATCGAATACGAAGTAGTCCGTGACAGCTGCGACAACTGCATCACGGTCTGCAACATGGAGAACTTCGACCCGCTGGGCATCCATACCGGTGAAAGCATCGTCGTGGCTCCGTCACAGACCCTCACCAACACCGAGTTCCACTTCCTGCGGAAAAAAGCCATCGACATCGTACGGCACCTCGGCATCGTGGGCGAATGCAATGTCCAGTACGCATTCAGCCCCGACGGCGAAGACTACCGCGTGATCGAGGTCAACGCCCGGCTCAGCCGCTCCTCCGCCCTGGCTTCGAAGGCCACGGGCTATCCCCTTGCCTTCGTGGCGGCCAAGCTCAGCCTGGGCTATGGCTTGTTCGAACTCAAGAACGCCGTGACCCGCACCACGCCCGCCTTCTTCGAACCGGCCCTCGACTATGTGGTGTGCAAGATTCCCCGCTGGGACCTGGCCAAGTTCAAAGGCGTGTCGCGGGAGATCGGCTCGAGCATGAAGAGCGTCGGCGAAGTGATGGCCATCGGCCGGACCTTCGAGGAAGCCATCCAGAAAGGCTTGCGGATGATCGGACAGGGCGCCAACGGCTTCGTGTGCAACAAGCCCTACAAGGTGGAGGACCTGGACGACGCACTGCGCAACCCCACCGACACCCGCATCTTCGCCATCGCCGCGGCCTTCGAATCGGGCTACAGCGTGGACCGGATCCATGAACTGACACACATCGACAAGTGGTTTCTCGACAAACTCGACAACCTGGAAACCACCTACCGGGCCCTCGAGGCCTGTCCGTCGCTCGAAGCCGTGGGCTGCGAGCTCTTCCTGAAAGCGAAGCGGCAGGGTTTCTCCGACATCCAGATCGGCCGGGTGTTCCACTGCCCGGAGGCCGCCGTCCGCCAGCGCCGCACAGCCCTCGGCCTGCATCCCTGCATCAAGCAGATCGACACCCTCGCCGCCGAGTTCCCTTCCGAAACCAACTACCTCTACCTCACCTACAACGGCACGAAAAACGACTTTGCGCCGGCCTTCGGCGCGCGCACCGTCATCGTCCTGGGCTCCGGCGCCTACCGCATCGGCAGCAGCGTGGAATTCGACTGGTGCGGCGTCAATGCCGTGAATACGCTCCGCAAGCAGGGCTGGCAGGCCGTCATGGTCAACTACAACCCCGAGACCGTCTCGACCGACTACGACAGCTGTGACCGGCTCTACTTCGACGAACTCAGTCTCGAGACCGTGCTGGAAATCTGCGCCGTCGAGCGGCCTTACGGCGTAGTGGTCAGCGTGGGCGGACAGATCCCGAACAACCTGGCCCTGCCGCTCAAGGAAGCCGGCATCCCCATCCTGGGCACCGACGCACTCGACATCGACCGGGCGGAAGACCGCAACAAGTTCTCGCAGGTGGTGGACCGCCTGGGCATCGACCAGCCGCGCTGGCAGGAACTCACCACGATGGAAGACATCGGCGCTTTCATCGCCGAAGTGGGCTATCCCGTACTCGTCCGGCCTTCCTACGTCCTCTCGGGCGCAGCGATGAACGTCTGCTACAGCGACGCCGACCTGCACACTTTCCTGGAACTCGCCGTAGAGATTTCGGAAGAGCATCCCGTGGTCATCAGCAGCTTCATGCAGCGCTGCATGGAACTCGAGTTCGACGCGGTGGCCGACCACGGGCGCATCCTGGTCCATGCAATCTCGGAACACATCGAATTCGCGGGCGTTCATTCGGGCGACGCGACCATCCAGTTCCCGCCGCAGAAACTCTACGGCGTGACGGCAGCCCGCATCCGGCGCATGGCGGCGGCCATCGCAGCCGAACTCCACATCACCGGACCTTTCAACATCCAGTTCCTGGCCGACGTCAACGGCATCAAGGTCATCGAATGCAACCTGCGTGCTTCACGCAGCTTCCCGTTTGTATCCAAAGTCTTGAAAATCAATTTTATCGAACTGGCCATCCGCTGCATGACCGGGGAGACGCCCCCGGCCGTCACCCTCGACGCGTTCGAACTCCCCTACGTCGGCATCAAGGCGTCCCAGTTCTCGTTCTCGCGGCTCAACCAGGCCGATCCCGTGCTTGGGGTCGACATGGCCTCCACGGGCGAAGTCGCCTGCATCGGCGACAGCTTCAACGAGGCGCTGCTCAAGGCCATGCTCTCGGTCGGACACCGGATTCCGGAAAAGGCGGTCCTGCTTTCATCAGGCGACGCCATCCAGAAAGCCGACCTGCTGCCCGCCTGCCGGCTGCTGCACAGCCACGGCCTGCCCATTTACGCTACGGAAGGCACCCGCCGCTTTCTGGCGGAGAACGGCGTGCCTGCCCTGGACGGGTCCGACGCCGTCACGCTCATCCAGACCGGCCAGGTCGACCTGGTCGTCAACATCCCGCGTGACTTCACGCATGGGGAACTGTCCAACGGCTACCGCATCCGCCGGGCGGCCATCGATTTCAACGTTCCGCTGATCACCAACAGCCGTCTGGCCTCCGCTTTCATCCATGCCTTCTGCTACCTCACGCTGGACGCGCTGCCGGTGAAGGCGTGGGATGAATATCAGGCTTGATTTGTTTTGTCTTGCCGGGCCCGACCCGGTATATCCTAGCTGATGAACAGCAACTCGCGGTATTTCGGCAGGGGCCAGAGCTGGTTGTCCACCAGTTCCTCGAGCTTGTCGATGGGACGGCGCAGGGCGATGATTTCCTGCGCGATGCCGTAGTAGGCCATCGCTTTCTCGTACTCGCCCTCGATGGCATTGGCACGTTTGCGGTTCTGGCGCATGGCCTCGGCCTTGTCGCTGATTTCCTCGATGTAGGCGCCGATGCGGTGGATCAGGTCGAGTTCCGTGCCGCACCCCTCCTGCGAGCCCAGCACCTGCTGGTTGAGCGCCACTTCCTTGAGCAGGCGCGTCTTGTATTCCAGCGCGGCGGGGATGATGTGGTTGACGGCCATGCGGGCCATCACGCGGCTTTCGATCTGTACTTTCTTCGTATAGGTATCCCATTTCACCTCGTTGCGGGCCAGCAGCTCCTTCTCGGTATAAACGCCGGTGCGGGTGAACATGGCCACGGATTCGGGGCGGGTGAAGGCCTTGAACATCTCGGGAACGCGGGTCTCCACGTCGAGGCCGCGGCGCTTCGCCTCAAGCTGCCACTCTTCCGAGTAGCCGTTGCCGTCGAAGCAGACCACGTCGATAACCGAGGCGATGATAGGCTTGAGGCTGTCCATTACGGCCACCTGCAGGGTCTTGCCGGCGGCCAGTTCTTTGTCGAGTGCAAGCTTGAAATCGAGCAGCTGCTCCGCGACGGCCGCATTGAGTACGGTCAGGGCGCCGGCGCAGTTGGCGCTGGAGCCCACGGCGCGGAACTCGAAACGGTTGCCGGTGAAAGCAAAGGGCGAGGTACGGTTGCGGTCCGTATTGTCGACGAAAATCTCGGGGATTTCAATCAGGCCCACGCTGCGTCCCTTCTTGCCCGCGATCTGGATCGGGGTGTCTGAAGGCACTTCGAGGATCTTGCGGAGCACGGCGGTCATGGTCCGGCCGAGGAAAGCCGAGATGATGGCTGGCGGCGCCTCGTGACCACCGAGGCGATGGGCGTTGGTGGCGCTGGCGATGCTGGCTTTCAGCAGGGCGTTGTGGCGCTGCACGGCAGCCAGCACGTTGACGAAAAAGGTCAGGAAGAGCAGGTTGCCTTCGGCATCCTTGCCCGGCGCCATCAGCATGCGGCCGGTGTCGGTGCCCAGCGACCAGTTGTTGTGCTTGCCCGAGCCGTTGATGCCGTCGAAGGGCTTCTCGTGCAGCAGCACCACGAAGCCGTGGCGGCGGGCCACCGCATGCATCACATTCATCACCAGTTGGTTCTGGTCGTTCGACAAGTTGGCTTCCCCGAAAATCGGGGCCATCTCGAACTGGTTGGGCGCCACTTCATTGTGCCGGGTCTTGAGCGGAATGCCGAGCCGCAGCGCTTCGACCTCCAGTTCACGCATGAAGGCGGCCACGCGGGCGGGAATCGCGCCGAAATAGTGGTCGCCGAGCTGCTGGTTCTTCGAAGACATATGCCCCATCAGCGTCCGGCCCGTGATCATCAGGTCGGAACGGGCGGCGAACAGTTCCTCATCCACCAGGAAATATTCCTGCTCCCAACCCAGGTAACTCTTCACCTGGTTGACCTTCGGGTCGAAGAGCCGGCAGATGGGCACGGCGGCGTCGCTGACAGCCTTGATGGAGCGCTTGAGCGGGGTCTTGTAGTCGAGGGCCTCGCCGGTGTAGGCGATGAACACCGTGGGGATGCAGAGCGTGTCTTCCTGGATGAAGACGGGCGAGGTGGGATCCCAGGCGGTGTAGCCGCGCGCCTCGAAGGTGGCGCGGATGCCACCGTTGGGGAACGAGGAAGCGTCCGGCTCCTGCTGGGCGAGCGAGCTGCCGTCGAACATTTCGATGACGCCGCCGCGGCCGTCGAGCTCGATAAGCGAATCGTGTTTCTCGGCAGTGCCTTCCGTCAGCGGCTGGAACCAGTGCGTGACGTGGGTCACATGATTTTCGAGGGCCCATTCTTTCATGCCGCGAGCCACGCCGTCGGCGGTTTTGCGGTCCAGGGGTTTTCCCTCGTCGATGCACTCGAAGAGTGCTTGCAAGGTTTTGGGATCAAGATACTTCCGCATTTTGGAGCGGTCAAAGACACGCTCGGCGAAATAGTCAGAAATCTTCTGCTCGGGGATGTCCACGGCGGGCGCCTTCTTGCCGAAAGCCTTCCTCACCAGATCGGTGCGGTCTATGCTCATAACGCTGCAAAATTTTGAAGGCGTAAAGATAGTATTTTTCGAGAATTCTTGCGTATCTTTGAACAATGACTCGGGAAAAAGAAATCGCACGCGTAACCCTGGCAGGCAGTGTGGTCAACCTGCTGCTGGTGTGCCTGAAATTCGTGGCCGGCATTGTGGGCCACAGTGCCGCCATGATCTCGGACGCCGTACACTCCGTGTCGGACTTCCTGACCGATATCGTGGTGCTGGTCTTCGTTCGCATCAGCGGCCGGCCGGAAGACAAAGACCATGACTACGGCCATGGCAAATACGAGACGGTGGCGACGCTGTTCATCGGCCTGACGCTGGCCGCGGCCGCCATCGGCATCGTGGTCTCGGGGGCCACCAAACTGGCCGCCTGGATCCGTGGCGAAGACCTGCCGGCACCCGGGAAACTGGCCCTTTGGGCAGCACTCCTCTCCATTGTCACCAAGGAAGCCCTCTATCAGTATACGCGCATCCAGGGAGAAAAACTGAAGTCCCCGTCACTCCGGGCCAATGCCTGGCACCACCGTTCCGACGCGCTTTCATCCATCGGCGCGGCCATCGGTATCGGCGGTGCCATCCTGCTGGGCAACCGCTGGACGGTGCTCGATCCCCTGGCCTCGATCGTGGTGGGTGCCATGCTGGTGAAAGTGGCCCGGGACCTGCTCGGTCCAAGTTTCGGCCAGCTGACCGACCAGTCCCTGCCCGAGAAGACGGAGAAGATAATGCTCGACATCATCCTGGGCGTGGACGGCGTGAGCGATCCCCACAAACTCCGCACACGGCAGATCGGCAACCGCATCGCCGCCGAGGTCCACATCCGCCTCGACGGTCGTATGACCCTGACCGAAGCCCACGAGAAGGCCACCGAAGTGGAGCGTCGTTTCCACGAACACTTCGGCCCCGAGTCCCACATCATCATCCATATGGAGCCGGTGAAATAATCTTCTGCCGCTCGCGAAAAAAGATTTGCAAATTCAACTTATAATTTGTTACTTTGCTGGTGAAAAAGCACTGAGCATGCGTTCGTATTTCGCCCTGTCCCTGTCCCTGCTGCTGCTCCTCGTCAAGATTTGACGCGGCCGGGTTGGCGTGGACATAGCGATATGTAATAAATTGAAACCTTCCCGAGTCACTTCGGGAAGGTTTTTTTATGATTTCGATTTGAAATTGCATAAAATGGAAAGAGTTTACATCTTCGACACGACGCTGCGGGACGGCGAACAGGTTCCGGGCTGCCAGCTCAACACCATTGAAAAAATCCAGATCGCCAAGGCGCTGGAGGAGCTGGGCGTCGATATCATCGAAGCCGGATTTCCCATTTCGAGCCCCGGCGACTTCAATTCCGTAGTGGAAATCTCCAAGGCCGTGACCTGGCCCACCATCTGCGGCCTGACACGGGCCGTGGAGAAAGACATCGACGTGGCGGTCGAGGCCCTGCAGCATGCCAAGCACAAGCGCATCCACACCGGCATCGGCACCTCCGACAGCCACATCCGCTACAAGTTCAACTCCAACCGGGAAGAGATCATCGAGCGGGCCGTGCTGGCCGTCAAATACGCCAAGCGCTATGTGGAGGACGTGGAGTTCTATGCCGAAGATGCCGGCCGCACCGAAAACGAATACCTCGCCCGCGTGATCGAGGCCGTGATCAAGGCCGGGGCGACGGTGGTCAACATCCCCGACACGACGGGTTACTGCCTGCCCGACGAGTACGGCGCCAAGATCCGCTACCTGATGGAACATGTGGACGGCATCCACAAAGCCATCATTTCGACCCACTGCCACAACGATCTGGGCATGGCGACGGCCAACACGATGGCGGCTCTGCTCAACGGAGCGCGCCAGTGCGAAGTCACCATCAACGGCGTCGGCGAGCGGGCGGGCAATACCGCGCTCGAAGAGATCGCCATGATCCTCAGGAGCCACAAGGACATCGCCCTGGAGACCAACATCAACACCAAGAAGATCTATCCCCTGAGCAGGACCGTGTCGAGCCTGATGAACATGCCCGTCCAGGCCAACAAGGCCATCGTGGGCCGCAACGCGTTCGCCCACTCCTCGGGCATCCACCAGGACGGGGTCATCAAGGACATGAGCACCTACGAGATCATCGATCCCAAAGACATCGGCCTCGACGGCAACGCCATCGTCCTGACGGCCCGCAGCGGCCGCGCCGCCCTCCGCACCCGGCTGGAAACCCTCGGCGTCAAACTGTCGGACGAGAAACTCGACCAGACCTACCAGGCGTTCCTGCGCCTGGCCGACAAGAAAAAAGACATCGGCGACGAAGACCTGCTGGTGCTCACCGGCATCGACCGCCGCGAGGACCATCATGTGAAACTCGATTTCCTGCAGGTAACCAGCGGCGTGGGCGTGCGCCCCGTGGCCAGCATCGGCCTGGACATCGCCGGCGAAAAGTTCGAGGCGGCCGCGGTCGGCAACGGTCCCGTCGACGCCGCCATCAACGCGCTGAAGGAAATCATCAAGCGCCCCATGGTGCTCAAGGAATTCACCATCCAGAACATCACCAAGGGCTCGAACGACGTGGGCAAGGTCCACATGCAGGTGGAGCATGAGGGCAAGGTTTACTACGGTTTCAGCGCCAACACCGACATCGTGGCCGCTTCCGTGGAGGCTTATATCGACTGTATCAACAAATTCGCCAACAAATAGATGAATACGCTCTTCGATAAGATCTGGGACGCCCATGTGGTGCAGCACGTGGACGGCGGACCTGACCAGCTCTACGTAGACCGGCTCTACTGCCACGAAGTGACGAGCCCGCAGGCCTTCGACGGCTTGCGTGACCGCGGCCTGCGGCCCCTGCGTCCCGGACGGATCTTCTGCATGCCGGACCACAACACGCCGACGCACGACCAGGACAAACCCATCGCGGATCCGGTGTCAAAGGCGCAGGTGGACGCCCTCGCGCGCAACGCAGCGGAGTTCGGCCTGACACACTACGGGATGATGGACCCCCGCAACGGCATCATCCATGTGGTGGGGCCGGAAAGCGGCCTTTCGCTGCCCGGCATGACTATCGTCTGCGGCGACTCCCATACCTCCACGCACGGCGCGGTGGGCGCCGTGGCCTTCGGCATCGGCACCAGCGAAGTGGAGATGGTACTGGCCTCGCAGTGCATCCTGCAGCCGAAACCCCGGACGATGCGCATCCGCATCGAAGGCACGCCGGGCCCCTGCGTCACGGCCAAGGACCTGGCGCTCTACCTCATGCAGCAGCTCACGACTTCCGGCGCCACGGGCTACTTTGTGGAATACGCCGGCAGTGCGGTCCGCGGTCTCTCGATGGAAGGGAGGCTGACCCTCTGTAACCTCTCGATCGAGATGGGCGCCCGCGGAGGCATGGTCGCGCCCGATGAAGTCACTTTTGCTTACCTGAAAGACAAAGAATTCGCACCCAAGGGTGCAGATTGGGACCGGGCGCTGGCTTTCTGGCGGACGCTGCGCAGCGGTGAGGACGCGGTCTTCGACAAGGAATACAGCTTCGATGCCGCTGACATCGCCCCGATGATCACCTATGGCACGAATCCCGGAATGGGGATGCCCATTGACGGGACGATCCCAGCGGACGCATCGCCCAAAGCCCTGCAATACATGGGATTCCAGTCTGGCGAGCGACTGCTTGGCAAGCCGGTCGACTATGTATTTCTGGGGGCCTGCACGAACGGCCGCATCGAAGATTTCCGGGCTTTCGCCTCCGTGGCCAAAGGCCGGAAGAAAGCACCCGGTGTGGAGGCCTGGCTCGTCCCCGGCTCATGGGAAGTGCAGCGGCAGATCGTGGCCGAAGGGCTCGACCAGATGCTCGCCGAGGCCGGCTTTGCCATCCGGCAGCCGGGCTGCTCCGCCTGCCTGGCCATGAACGACGACAAGATTCCCTCAGGCAAATATTGCATTTCGACCAGCAACCGCAATTTCGAGGGCCGGCAGGGCCCCGGCGCCCGCACCCTCCTCGCCAGCCCGCTCGTCGCCGCGGCCGCCGCCGTCACCGGCGTCATCTCAGATCCCCGAACGCTATGAAACAGAAATTCAACATCCTAGAAAGCACCTGCGTGCCCCTTCGCCAGGAGAACATCGACACCGACCAGATCATCCCGGCCCGCTTCCTGAAAGCGACGACCCGCGACGAACGCTACTTCGGCGAGAATCTGTTCCGGGACTGGCGCTACCGCGCTGACGGCACACCCGATCCCTCCTTTGTCCTCAACGATCCGCACTACGGCGGCGATATCCTGGTAGCCGGCCGCAATTTCGGCTCCGGTTCGAGCCGGGAACACGCGGCCTGGGCGCTGGCGGGCTACGGCTTCAAAGTCGTGATATCCAGCTTCTTCGCCGACATCCACAAACAGAACGAGCTCAACAACTTCGTACTGCCCGTCGTCGTGTCGGAGGACTTCCTGCAGGAACTGTTCGACACCGTCGCGGCCGATCCTTCGGCCCGGGTGCGGGTCGATGTACCTGCCCAGACCGTAACCAGCCTGGCTACGGGCCGCAGTGAACACTTCGAACTGAATGCCTACAAGAAATATTGCCTGCTGAACGCCCTCGACGACATCGACTACCTCGTGCTCCAGCAGGACAAGATAGAATCCTTTGAAAAATCGCGAGAACATGCACTATAACATTGCTCTTTTGCCGGGCGACGGCATCGGCCCGGAAGTGACCGCCCAGGCCGTCAAGGCGGTGGACGCCGTGTGCCGGCGTTTCGGCCATACCGTCCGGTACGGGACGGGGCCGATCGGCGCCGAAGCCATCGAACGTTGCGGCAATCCCTATCCGGAAGAAACGCACGCCCTCTGCATGGCGAGCGACGCCGTGCTCTTCGGGGCGGTGGGCGATCCGCGCTACGACAACGATCCCACGGCGAAAGTCCGCCCGGAGCAGGGCCTGCTGGCCATGCGCAAGCGCCTCGGCCTGTATGCGAACCTGCGTCCCATCGAGACCTTCGCGGCCCTGGTCGACCGCTCACCCCTCAAGCGCGAGCGGGTGGAAGGAGCTGATTTCCTCTGTGTCCGCGAGCTGACGGGCGGAATGTACTTCGGCGAGAAGGGCCGTCGCGACAACGGCGACCTGGCCTACGACACCTGCGTCTACGCCCGCGCGGAAGTGGAACGCATCCTCGCGCTCGCCTTTTCCTGCGCCGCCCGGCGCCGCCGGCACCTGACGGTGGTGGACAAGGCCAACGTGCTGGAAACTTCGCGCCTCTGGCGCCAGGTGGCCCGCGAGATGGAGCCCCTCCATCCGGAGGTACAGGTCGACTACATGTATGTGGACAATGCCGCCATGCAGCTGATCCGCGACCCGAAGGCCTTCGACGTGCTGGTCACCGAAAATACCTTCGGCGACATCCTCACCGACGAAGCCAGCTGCATCCCGGGATCGATGGGCCTGCTGGCCTCGGCATCGATCGGCGAGCATACCTCGCTCTTCGAACCGATCCACGGTTCCTGGCCGCAAGCGGCCGGGAAGAATATCGCCAACCCGCTGGCGGCCATCCTGTCGGCTGCCATGCTGTTTGAATACGCCTTCGGACGGATGGAGGAAGGCCGCGCCATCCGGACCGCGGTCGCCGCCTCGCTGGAAGAAGGCATCCTGACAGAAGACCTCGCCGCCGCCGGAAAGGCCTGCACGACCTCGGAAGTCGGCGACTGGATTGCCAACTACCTCAAAGACAACCATTAAACTGATCGCTATGATAGACTGGAAAACCCTGGGCTTCGACGCCTACCGCACCCGGACCATCGCCCTGTCCTATTTCAAGGACGAACAGTGGTCGCCCGCCACGACCACGGAAAATTTCTCCTTCACGCTCGAACCGTATGCACAGTGCCTGCACTACGCCATTTCCGTCTTCGAGGGCTTCAAGACCTTCCGGCAGAAGGACGGCCGTATCGCCATGTTCCGCGCCGACCAGAACGCGGCCCGCATGGTCCGCTCCGCGAAGTATCTCGGCATGCCCGAGCCGCCCGAGGAGCTTTTCCTTGAGATGAGCCGCATGTGTGTCAAGGGCAACATGGAGTTCCTTCCGCCCTACGGCTACGGCGCCTCCATGTACATCCGCCCGCTGCTTTTCGCCGTGCATCCGCAGATGCAGCTGGTGCCCTATCCGGAAGCCATCTTCGCCGTGATGTGCGCGCCCGTGGGCTCGTATTACGGCGATTACCTGAAGTCCTGCGCCGCCGTCATCCCGGGCAACTACGACCGGGCGGCGCCCAAAGGTTCAGGCTCCTACAAGATCAGCAGCAACTACGCGACGACCTTCGTGCCTTACCAGCGCGCCCACGCCCAGGGTTACACGGAACTGCTGTACCTTAATTCCGCCACGCGCGAATACGTCGACGAGTTCGGGTCCTCCAATTTCTTCGGCATCAAGGACAACACCTACGTCACGCCGCTGTCCGACAGTGTGCTGCCCTCCATCACCAACAAGACCCTGCGCGAAGTGGCCGCCGACATGGGCATGAAGGTCGAGCAGCGCCCGGTGCCCTTCGAGGAGCTCTCGACGTTCGAAGAGGCGGCGGGCTGCGGTACGGCCGTGGTCATCACGCCTATCTCGCACATCGACGTCAAGCCCGTGCTGGAAGAAGACACCGTCACCCGCAGCTTCCGCTACGGCCCCGACGGCAGCGTCGGCGCCACCTGCCAGAAACTCTACAAACAGATCACCGGCATCCAGTTCGGCGAAATCGAAGACACCCACGGCTGGTGCCACTATATTGACTAGGCTCGAGCCGCACGGCTCTTGCTGACGAGGACCACGCCACCGACAACCAGGGCGGTGGCCAGGATCTTCTGCCAGGTGAGGGCGTCCACGCCCAGGATGATGCTCAGGGCGGTGGCCAGGACGGGCTGCAGGTAGGAATACATGCTGACCAGCGTGGGACGGATGCGCTTCTGCCCGTAGGGAATCAGGAAATAGGCCACGAAGGTGGCGAAAAAGACGAGATAACCGATCTCCAGTCCCACTTTCGGGGTGATGGCGGCGTAGTCGGTGGTCAACAGTCCCCTGGCCGCGAAGGGCAGGCACATCAGCAGCGAGAAGAGGAACATCCACTTCATGAACGTCACTACGTTGTATTTGGCGATGACCGGCCGGAACAAGGCCAGGTAGAGGGCGAAGCAGAGGCTGTTGAGCAGCAGGAGCACGATGCCGGCCGGGCTGGTGGCGCTGGCGCCGCCGTCGTGGACCGAGTGCAGGATCAGATAGAGGATGCCGCCGAAGCTCAGGGCCACACCCCCGGCTTTCATGCCCGTGATCGGCTCCTTCAGGAACAGGAAGGCGAAGATCATCGTAAAGATGGGGCCCAGCGTGCCCAGGATGGCCGCGTCGATGGCACTGACCATGGTGATGCCCAGCAGGAAGGTGAACTGCGTCAGGAACAGCCCCAGCAGCGAGGCCAGCGCGATCTTCCAGAAGTCGCCGGGTTCAATCTTTTCTTTCGGCAGAAACAGGGAAATCAGCCAGAACAGTGCCGTCGCCCCCAGCGCCCGGAAAGCGAAGAGCACGATCGGCGGCACCAGCGCACTGTTGGCGATATCCTTGCAGAACACAAGGTTCAGCCCGAAGATGACATACGCACCCCCGACCGCCAGATGTCCCGCTAGTTTTTCCTTGGCCATGACTTTTTGATGGCGCAAAGATACGATTTCTTCGTTTTCGCATGCCAATTAGTAGTCTTTAAAGATGACACCGCTGGAATATATACGAAACACTTTCCGAAGAATCCGATCGTAGTCACACCTACAGAATAGTGTATGCCGTTATCTAGGAAAACTGTTTCATTATCTCACCCAGACGATGGGACAAAACTTCGCTCGTCAAGAAAAGGAAAATGTCGAAACAGCAAATATTCCATTGAAAAAATGTAAATTTTTCGAAATATTCGTTCCAAAAAGTGTATTTATCCCGCTGTGACATCGGCGCTGCAATGTACGCAGTTGACCTTCAGCTGTTTATAAAAGTTGATCCCCCTCGTTTTGAGGGGGATCACTTTGCATAATCGGCTGACAGTCAGATGCGTCCGTTGCAGCGGCCGCAGCCTAGCAGTTTTCCAGCTCTGCGACGAAGCGGGAGGCCTGGCCGATGGCTTCGCGGACGAAGTAGCGGCAGGAAGGCAGGAAGCGGGCGTCGCGCTGGCTGTCGAGCAGCAGCAGGTAGCTCATGACGATATAGCTCAGGACCTCGGTCAGCGAACGGGTGCAGTGTTCGAAACGCTCGGTCGAGGTGCCGTCGCCGGCGGCCATGTCGTAGAAGCGCTGGTAGAGCGCGGTGGCCTGGCGGAGCACCTCCATGCACTTCTGCTGCTGCGCGTCGGGCGTAGCGGCCAGCGCCTCGCTGACGCGGGCGTCGTAGGCCTCGATCTGCTTCAGGTAGGCACCGTTGGCAATGCCCTTCATGGCGGCCACCACCTGCAACTGGCTCGTGCCCTCGTAGATCGAAAGAATGCGCGCGTCGCGGTAGAGGCGCTCACAGGCATACTCTTTCATGAAGCCGCTGCCGCCATGCACCTGGATGCAGTCGTAGGCGCATTGGTTGGCGTACTCGCTGGCGTTGAGCTTGACCAGCGGGGTGAGGATGTCGGCGATGCGGGAGGCCGGCTTGGAACTGGCGGCCAGGTCCACGTAGCGGGCAGTCTCGTACATCAGGCTGCGGACACCGTCGGTGCGGGCGCGCATACGGTCGAGCAGGTCGCGGACCGCCACGAAATCCCGGATCGGATGGCCGAACTGCTCGCGGGATGCGGCGTAAGCCTCGGCTTCGCGGCAGGCAGCCTCGCACAGGCCGATGGACTGGGCAGCGACACCCAGGCGGGCGCCGTTCATCAGCGACATCACATATTTGATGAGGCCCAGACGGCGTTCACCCACGATCTGGCACGGTGCATTGGTGAACTGCAGCTCGCAGGTCGGGGAACCCTTGATGCCCATCTTGTTCTCGATGCGGCGCACGGTCATGCCGCCGTCGGCCTTGTCGAACACGAAGTACGATAGGCCGCGGCCGTCGTTGGTACCTTCCTCGCTGCGGGCCAGCACCAGGTGCAGGTCGGCGTCGCCGTTGGTGATGAAGCGCTTCACGCCGTTCAGGCGCCAGCAGCCGGCCGCCTCGTCATACGTGGCCTTCAGGCGCACGGACTGCAGGTCGCTGCCGGCATCCGGCTCGGTGAGGTCCATCGAGCAGGTGGCACCCTGCCAGATGCGGGGCAGGTATTTTTCTTTCAGTTCGTCGGAACCGAATTCCTGGATGGTGTCGGCGCAGTCGGTCAGGCCCCAGATCGTGGCGAAGCCCACGTCGGCGCGGGCGATGATCTCGGCGGCCATGACCACGGCGGCACGCGGGAAGTTGAGTCCGTTGTAGCGGCGCTCCAGCGAGATGCCGTAGAGGCCTGCCTGGATGAGGGCGTCGAGGTTGCGGCGCGTGCCAGGTGCATATTCGACACGGCCGTTCTCGAGCTTCGGACCCAGATGGTCGACTTCCTCGGCGTTCGGCGCGATGACCTCGCCGGCGATTTCACCCACCAGGTTCATCACCATGTCGTACTGGTTCACGGCCTCTTCGGCGGAAGCAGGCGCTTCGGGATGCTGGCCGGCTTCGGCAAAGTTCTTTTCGCGCACGGCGACCACCTGTTCCATGTCGGGATGGTGGAGATAGAACGACAGACGCTCGTTATCGGTATAGAAATTCATAACTACTTCAGATTATTTTTATAACAAGCCATAAATTGCGGAATGACCGTCATCACGTCACCGACGATGGTGTAGTCGGCGATGGCGTTGATCGGCGCTTCCGGATCGGTGTTGATGCTGATGATCTTGGCACTCTGCTCCATGCCGGCGCGGTGCTGCACGGCGCCGCTGATGCCGCAGGCGATGTAGAGCTTCGGACGGACGGTCACGCCGGTCTGGCCGATCTGGCGCTCAGCCTCGGTGAAACCGGCATCCACGGCAGCGCGGGTCGCGCCGACGCTGGCGCCGATCAGGCGGGCGAACTGGTGGAGCAGCTGGAAGTTCTCCTTGCTGCCCATGCCGTAGCCGCCGGCCACGATGATCTGGGCACCCTTAATGTCGATCTTCTGTTCTTCGATCTCCCGGCTGAGGATCTGCACGGCCTGGTCGGCGGCGGCGAGCGACGCCTCCACGGCGACCGGGATGATGGTACCCTTGTGCGCGGGATCGAAAACCTCTTTCTTCATGACGCCCTCACGGACGGTTGCCATCTGCGGCCGGGTCTCCGGGCAGACGATGGTGGCGATGATGTTGCCGCCGAAAGCCGGACGAATCTGCATCAGGACATCTTCGTAGTGCTTGCCGGTCTTGGGATCGTCGTGCGGTCCGATTTCCAGCTGGGTGCAGTCGGCGGTCAGGCCGCAGCGCAGCGACGAGGCGATGCGCGGGGCGAGGTCGCGGCCCACGCTCGAGGCGCCGAAGAGCACGATCTGCGGCTGTTCCTTCCGGATGAGTTTTGACAGCACGTCGAAATGCGGCAGGGTGCGATAGGGAGACAGACGGGGATCGTCGGCCAGGAACACGTCGTCCACGCCGTAGGGATAGAGCGATTCGGCAGCGGCTTTCACCTGGCTGCCCAGCACAGCGGCCTGCAGGCGGCAACCCAGGCGGGTGGCCAGCTGGCGGCCCTTGGTGCAGAGCTCGAGGCTGATGTCGGCGATGGTGTTTTTCTCCGACAGTTCGCAATATACTAATACGTTGTTCATCGTTTTCAGGATTGAGAAATTACAAAATGTGCTCCTGGATCAGCGTGGCCGAAAGTTCATTGAGCGCGGCCTCGGTGGGTTCGAGCACCACCGACTCCTTGTGGGCGAGCACCACGTTTTCAATCTTCTTCACCTTGGTCGGCGAGCCCTTGAGGCCCAGGCGCTCCATGTCGGCGTCGATGCTGTCGGCATTGATCATGCGGACTTCCTCCTTGGCCAGCCGCAGCATACGGTGCGCGTTGGGGAAGCGGCAGTCGGCGCCGGCGGAAGTGACCGTCACGAGGGCGGGCAGCTGTGCCTTGACGCACTCCGTGCCGTGTTCGAGGCGACGGCGGATGGTAATCTCCCGGGTGTTGACGGCGATCAGTTCTTCGGCATAGGTCACCTGCGGAATCTCGAGTTTCTCAGCCACCTGCGGGCCGACCTGGGCGGTGTCGCCGTCGATGGCCTGGCGGCCGCCGAAGATCAGGTCGACTTTGCCCAGCTGCCTGACAGCCTGCGAAAGGGCATAAGAAGTCGCCAGCGTGTCGGCACCGGCAAAACGCATGTCGCTCAGCACGACACCGTCGTCGGCGCCGCGGTTGCGGGCGTCTTTGACGATCTCGGCGGCGCGGGGCGGGCCCATGGTCACCACGGTGACCGTGGCGTCGGGCAGCTGGTCTTTGACGCGCAGCGCCATTTCCAGGGCTTTCAGGTCTTCGGGGTTGAAGACCACCGGCAGGGCGGCCCGGTTCACGGTGCCGTCCGGATTCATGGCATCGGCTCCGACATTGTGCGTGTCGGGAACCTGCTTGGCCAAAACTACTATTTTGAAAGACATATTCTGTTGATGCTTGGATTCGTACGGGATATTAGTTGATGGCCAGGCCGCCGTCGCAGCTGATGACCTGTCCGGTCACATAACCGGCCAGGTCGCTGGCCAGGAAGAGCGACACGTGGGCCACGTCGGTGTCGAGACCGCCGCGGTGCAGGGGAATCTGCTTCATCCACTCCTTGCGGACGTCTTCGGAGAGCTGGCGCGTCATCGGGGTCTCGATGAAACCGGGCGCCACGGCGTTGCAGCGGATGCCGCGCGAGCCGAGTTCCTTGGCGATGGAGCGCGTGAAACCGATGATGCCGGCCTTGGACGCGGCGTAGTTGCACTGGCCCGCGTTGCCGTTGAGTCCCACGATGGAGCTGATGTTGATGATGGAGCCGCTGCGCTGCTTCATCATCAGCGGCGCGAAGGCCTTCGTGTAGTTGAACACCGAACGGAGGTTGACTTCGAGCACCAGGTTCCAGTCCTCCACGCTCATGCGGAGGATCAACTGGTCGCGGGTGATGCCGGCGTTGTTGACCAGCACGTCGAGACGGCCGTAGTTGGCTTCCACCCACTGGGCCACTTCCTGGGCCTGGGCGAAATCCGAAGCGTTGGAGGCCAGGAAATCGGCCCGCACGCCCTTGGCGCGGAGTTCGGAGAGCAGCGACTCGCTGTTCTCGTTGGCCTGCAGATCAGTAAAGATGATATTCGCACCCTCTTCTGCGAACAGGAGGGCATGGCTGCGCCCGATACCGCGCGATGCGCCGGTGATGAGGGCGGTCTTGTTTTCGAGGAGTTTCATGGCTTATTGCTTATCGACCAACATGAAGATCAGACTGCCCTTGACGCAGAGTTTGCCGTCGACCTTGGCCTCGGCGTCGACGAAGAAGGTCAGGCCGCGGCGGTTGGCGATGCGGCTCGTGACGGTCACGGTGTCGCCGGGACGCACCTGGTTCTTGAAGCGCACGTCGTTCATGCCGGCATAGAAGGTCAGGCGGCCCGGGAGCTCGGCGAGCATCAGCGGGGCGGAGCACTGTCCCATGATTTCACAGAGGATGACGCCGGGGACCACCGGATAGCCCGGGAAATGTCCCTGCACGAAGAATTCGTCTCCGCGCACATGGTAGTGCCCGATGGCGGTGTCGCCTTCCATCGCCACGTCGTCGACCAGCAGCATCGGCTCGCGATGGGGCAGGTAGTTCTTGATTTCTTCTCGTGTCATATCGTTGTTTTTCAATGATTGATTTCACTTAGATTCTTCGCAGGGCTACGCATGCGTTCTGTCCGCCGAAGCCGAAGGAGTTGCTGATGGTCAGGTCGGCGGCGTAATCGCGGGCCGTGTGCGGCGTGTAGTCGAGGTCGCACTCCGGATCGGGCTCGTCGAGGTGGATGGTCGGCGCCACATGGCCCGTCTGCAGGGTCTTGGCGCAGATGACCAGTTCGACGGCGCCGGTGGCGCCGAGCATGTGACCCATCATGGATTTGGTGCTGCTGATGACCGCCTTGCGTGCGGCGGCTTCCCCCAGGGCCTGTTTGAGGGCCAGGGTTTCGGCCTTGTCGTTGAGCGGGGTGCCGGTTCCGTGGGCGTTGACATAGAGTTTTTCACCTCCGCGGTAGCCGGCCTCTTCAAGAGCCCACTTGATGCAGTTGGCGGCGCACTTGGCATCGGCGCGCGGTGCCGTGTAGTGGTAGGCGTCGCAGCTGTTGCCGTAGCCGCAGACCTCGGCGTAGATGTGCGCGCCGCGGCGGCGGGCCAGCTCATAGTCTTCAAGGATCATGACGCCGGCGCCCTCGCCGATCACGAAACCCTTGCGGCGGGCGTCGAACGGCAGGGAGGCCGCCATGGGATCTTCGCTCGTGGTCAGGGCCTTGCTGTTGGAGAAGCCCGCGATGGCGATCTCGCAGACAGCCGCCTCAGCACCGCCCGTGATCATGGCTTCGGCGCGGCCCTCGCGGATCATGCGGTAGGCTTCGCCCACGGAGTGCGTGCCTGTCGCGCAGGCCGTCACCACGGGAAGATTCGGTCCTTCGGCGTGGAAGACGATGGCCGTGTTGCCGGAAGCGATGTTGGCGATCATCTCAGGGATGAAGAGCGGCGAGACGCCGCGGCTGCCGTTCTGCAGCAGCGAAGCATGCTCGCGGCAGAACGTCTGGATGCCGCCCACGCCCGAGCCGATGGCGCAGCCCAGCCGGGTGGGGTCGATGTCCTTGCCCACCTCCAGGCCGCTGTCGCGCATAGCCTGCGCCGTGGCGGCGATGGCATAGAGCGCATAACGGTCGTTGTGGCGGATCATGGCGCGGTCGATGCCGAAGTCTTCCGGCCGGAAATCTTTCACTTCCGCCGCAATCTTGACCGGCAGTTCCGTCGCGTCGAGCGAATGGATATAATCGATGGCGCAGCTGCCCTTGAGCAGTTCCGCCCACATGGTTTCTACGTTGTTGCCCAGGGGAGAAATACAGCCCAGGCCGGTAATGACGACTCTTTTCATCTTACTTGGCATAATTGATGTCCGACCATTCCAGGATGGCTGCCGCGGTCACGAAGCCGCCGCCGAAGGTGCTGAGCATCACCGTCTGGCCTTCCTTCAGCTCACCGGCGCGCGAAAGCTCGTCGATCAGGATGCCGACGCTGGCGGAAGAGGTGTTGCCGTACTTCTGGATATTTGTGGGGAATTTCTCTTTCGGCTGTGCCAGGTGCTCGCGGATGCACTCGATGATGCGCATGTTGGCCTGGTGAAGGAGGTAGAGGTCAATGTCGTCGCCCGTCATGCCGTTGCGTTCGAGCAGCGTGTCGACGTCATCGATGCAGGATTCCACCGCCAGGCGGAACACCTCGCGCCCGTTCATCACCAGCGGCTCGGTCTTCTCTTCCACCCGGTCGTAGGGTGTGCGCTGCATCTCGCGCTTGTAGTACATCACCTCGGTGTGGGTGTTGCCGGTCAGGCGGAAGTCCTTGAAGCCTTCGCCCTGGGTGACCACCAGTGCGGCGGCACCGTCGCCGAAAAGCACCGACGTGGCGCGGTCGTGCCAGTTGCAGAAACGCGACGGCTGTTCCGCGGCCACCACCAGGATGTTTTTCATATTCTTCGCCTTGAGGAAGGCGTCGGCCACGTCGAGCGAATAGACCAGGCCCGCGCAGGCGCCGTTCATGTCGAAGGTCGGGCAGCTGCAGCCCAGCTGACCCAGGATAATGCTGCCCAGAGAAGGAGACACGTAGCTGTTGGCCACGTTCGAGCAGATGAGGTAATCGATATCTTCGGGACGGAGGCCGGACGATGTGATGGCCTTCCGGGCGGCTTCCAGGGCGAGTTCACGGAGCGTCTCCGTGCTCAGGAGCCGGCGGGTGCGGATGCCGGTGCGGGTCGTGATCCAGTTGTCACTCGTATCGAGGAACCCGGCCAGCATTTCGTTTGTCACGATGTGTTCGGGAAGCGCACTTCCTGTTCCTATGATTTTCATATATGGGATGGGTAAAGGGTTATTCAGTAAAATTTGCTACTTTTGCGCTCTAGTGTTGAAACCGAATCGCCTTGGAAGCACCTAAATATCTACTTCACAGAAAGTTCCTATTGGAATCCGTCGCCTTTGTGGTGGCGTTTTCCCTGGTTTTCCTCCTCACCTACCATCCTTTTTCGGAGACGGTGTGGATCGGACTGGGGCCGGATGTGTTGTTGCCCACGCTGCTTTTCTACCTCTCCAGCATCGGTATCCTGCTGCTCAGCAAGATCAGCCTGATGCTCCATCAGCTCACCCATACGGTGTCGGTACGCAGGTACCTGCTCTGGGTGCTGGCCGAATTCATCGTGATCGCCGTGGTCTATCTGCTTTTTACGCGCCACTGGTTCCATTCGGATATCCCGATCACGCTGCGCCTGGTGGCCTACACGTCCCTTTGCGTGGGACTCATCCTGGCCATTCCCTACATCATCTTCACGCTGCTGGCGGCCAACAAGGCCAAGTCGGAAGATATTGAGGCGCTGGAACTCAGGCTGAAAGCGGAAACACCTGCACAAAATACGTCGGTCATCCATTTCTATGACTACACCGGAGCGCTGAAGATTTCGATTCCGTCCGACCGTATCTATTACATCGGGTCCCAGGACAACTATGTCGAGATCCGTTACGAACTGGATGGCAAGCTGCTCAACTATCTGATGCGCTGCCGCACCACCCGACTCGAAAAACAATTGGAAGGAACCTCTTTCATCCGCTGCCACCGTTCATTCATCGTCAATCTCGACAACGTGACGCAGCTCAAGCGGGAAAATGCGCGTGTGTTTCTGGAGCTTTCGCATCCGGAAGCCAAAAAGATTCCGGTTTCAAAGAGTTACTACGAGGCGATCCAGGAAAGAATGGGCCGGACCGCCTCATAGCGATACCTCTTATTAGTTGGCGCGGGCAGCGATGTACTCGATGGCGTCGTTCACCGTCTTGATACCCATCGCGTCTTCGTCGGAAATTTTCAGACCGAACTCTTTCTCGAAGTCCATGATCAGTTCGACCGTGTCGAGCGAATCAGCACCCAGATCCGTCGTAAAGCTGGCGGCGGGCACGACCTCTTCCTGAGGGCAACCAAGTTTGTTGGAGATGATGTTGACGACTTTCTCTTCAATCGTAGCTTTTTCCATTTTTTTCAGATTTTAATATTTATCGGCGGCAAAGGTAAGCATCCCCGCCCCTGTTTGTATGCGCCCTTCGCCGGATTGTGGCGAAAAGCCGGGTTTTAGGGGCGAATGAAGGGGTTTTGTGGCGAATGATTCGTTTTTTTTATTACATTTGTTGGTTGTAGGAACGGCTTTTTGAACGTTGAAACCATGAAAAAATCTCTCTTCCTCCTGTTGTGCGCCGCACTCGTCCTGGGCTGCGCATCCCCCGAAAAGAAAGTACAGGATCCCGCCCCGCAACCTGAGCGGGAAGACGAAAACGGCCTGGCCTTCGCCGCCCTTTCCGTCATCAACATGCGGGAGGATCCCGCGTATTCCGCCGAGCTCGGCACCCAGGCCCTGATGGGCACGCCCGTCAAGGTGCACTACCACGACAACGACTACTGGGTGAACATCGAGACCCCGGACGGCTACAAGGCCTGGGTCAACGAGATGGCCATCGTGCCCATCGACCAGGCGCGCCTCGACACCTGGAAAGAAACCCCGCGCCGGATCGTCACCAATTATTATACTTTCTTCCTCGACGCGCCCACGCCTGACGCCAACCATGTGAGCGACGGCGTCTGGGGCGACATCGTGGAGTATGTGGGCACCACGGGCAAATATACGGAGGTGGATCTCCCCACCGGCCGGCGCGCCTTCGTACCGACCGCCGACGTGACGGACCTCCGCACCTGGGTCGACAGCCGCGCGGCCGTCGTTCCGGCCGGCGCCCCGCAGCGCGACGTGGAGAAAGCCCGCCAGCTGATCCTCGAAACCGCCAAGACCTTTGTCGGTGTGCCCTACCTCTGGGCCGGTACCTCCATCAAGGGCGTGGACTGCAGCGGCTTCGCCAAGACGGTCTATTTCCTCAACGGCTATATGCTGCTGCGCAACGCCTCGCAGCAGTACAAGACCGGCGAGCCGGTCGACGTGTCGGAAGGCCTGGACAAACTCCAGCCGGCCGACCTGGTGTTCTTCGGCCGCGAAGCCACGGAAGACAAGCCCGAGCGCATCACGCATGTGGCCATCTACATGGGCGACGGCAAGATCATCCATTCCTCGCAGGTCGTGCGCATCAACAGCCTCATCGAGGGCGAACCCGACTACTACAGCCGCAAAGTCATCCGCGCCTGCCGCATCATCGGCCAGCAGGACTGCGGAAAGGGCGTCGTATCCATCGCCAAGAGCGGCGTGTACTTCTAGCGTCATTCCGGGCTTGACCCGGAATCGCAAACAAAACTGACACAATAAATTATTATCCAATATGAGCGATCGCAGAACATTCCTCAAGACGGCGGGCCTGCTGACGGCCGGCGCCGCGCTTTTCAACCCCGCGAACCTCTTCGCCAAGGCGGATGCCGCCAAGAAGAAATCGGTCAGCAAGAAACTGGAACTGGCTTGGGAAGACTTCCAGGGCATCATGAAGTTCACCTTCACCATCTCGGGCAGCTCCCGCACCACCACGCCCATCGTCATCACGCGCCTCAGCTGGGACGGCTACACGGGCTACGGCGAAGCCGCCATGCCGCCGTATCTGGGCGAAACGCAGGCCTCCTGCCACGAGTTCTACAAGAAAGTCGTCGACAACGTGCTGCCGAAATTCGACAACCCGTTCCAGATTGAAGACATCATGGCCGCCGTCGACAAGCTCACGACCAACAACACGGCCGCGAAGGCGTCGATCGACATCGCCCTGCACGACCTGGTGGGAAACATCTTCGGCCAGCCCTGGTGGAAGATCTGGGGCTTCAACCCGAAAGACGCGCCGTACACCTGCTACACCATCGGCTACGACGCCTCCGACGAGATGGTCAACACCAAGATTGAGGAAGCTTCCTGGAACAAGATCATCAAGGTGAAGCTCGGCATGAGCGAGGCGGAAGACAAGCGCATGATCAACCTGATCCGCGCCCGCGACAAACGCCCCATCGTGATCGACGCCAACCAGGGCTGGAAAGACAAATACTACGCCCTCGACATGATCCACTGGCTCGCCGAGCGCGGCGTGGAGATGATCGAGCAGCCCATGAGCAAACTCATGCTCGACGAGACCGCCTGGATCACCGAGCGCAGCCCGCTGCCCGTGATGGCCGATGAAAGCTGCCAGCGAATCTACGACATTCCCAAGTTGAAGGGCGCCTTCCACGGCATCAACATCAAGCTGATGAAGTGCACCGGCCTCTGGGAAGCCCGCCAGATGATCACCATGGCCGAGCAGAACCACATGAAGCTCATGGTGGGCTGCATGACGGAGACCTCCGTCGCCATCTCGGCCGCCGCCCAAATCTCCCCGAAGGTCATCTGGGCCGACCTCGACGGCAACTACCTCCTTGGCAACGACTGCTTCGACGGCATGAAACTCGTCGACGGCCGCATCACCCTCGAAGACAAGCCCGGCCTCGGCCTCACCAAGAAGCCCGGCATCATCTCCCTCTAGCGGCGTAATAAAAATTCCGTCCACGGAAAAAGGCCATTTTCGTGGACGGAACCGCTTAATTCATCCTTCCGTCCACGTTTTGCGGCTAAAACGTGGACGGAATTTTATTTCATCTTGAAAAGGTCGCGGCAGAGCCAGTCCATGGTCTTGGGGAAGCGGTCGTTCTCCACGAAGTCGGTATCGCCCTTGACACCGTCCACCTCGATTTCGCAGACGGTCTCCCCGCTGGCGCAGTCGATGATGTCAATGGTGCCGAACACGCGCACGAACATGCTGCCCCACATACCGGGGCCCTGCTTGCGTTCGAAGTTGGAAACCGTGAACACCAATTGATACGGCGCTTCCCCCGCGTTGACCAGCTTGAGGCCTTTGCTATACTTGTTGAACGAATCGAAGAAGGTGTCGTTCATGCTCTGGACGCGGGTCTGATAATCCCCCTCGCTCCAGGCTTCAAACGACTGTTTTTTCTCAAAAGTGGCCTTCGACAGGTCGATCGACCAGGTTGCGGTGGCATCCTGGCGCAGTACATCCAGACTGCCTTTGCTTACTTTCAAAGGCTTCGCCGCAAAAAGGGACGCGGCGGTCAGGAGAAGGACGGCAGAGACTAAAAACTTTTTCATATACACTGTTTTTGGAGATTAATAACTGTCTATCGTCATCAGGGTGATCTTGGAGTAGAGAACCGGAATGCCGGAGATGCGCTGGCTGGTCTGGACAGGCGAACCGGCTATCAGGCTGTTGATGATCAGCCCCGTGTTGTACGCCATGTCATTCAGGTTCTTGTCGATGGTCATGGCAGACAACCTTGATGTCCGGATTCATCGCAAGCAGCACGGCGACTTTCTGGCTCCTGACGTCAGGATAGGTTTCACAGGCCGCCGCCAGCAGGATGATGGCGGTAAATAACAATACTTTTAACGATTTCATTTTCATAAGATTCATTTTGTAAAGATACGGTTTCTTCAATTATTAAGCAAATCAAAGCGCCAGCGGAAAAGTCTGTCGGAAAGGATGGACGGAGTTGTTTTTTTCGTATCTTTGCGCCAGATTTTTTAAAACAAAAGTGCTATGAATCTCCGTGATATCAAGAAGGATATCGAATTCCTGATCGGCGACTTCGTGGAGGACTGCCTCCTGTTCGCCATGTTGCACCCCGAAAAAGACCTGGCCAAGGTGGAAGGCCTCATCAACGAAGCCAGCGACCTGGCGGACACCCTCATCGACAAGGTGAACCATCCGGCCAAGGACGTGAAGAAGCGCGCCTACTACAACCGCATCGGCGCCGAACTGCTCACCGGCCTCGACGGTCTTTGCGAGAAACTGAGTGCACTTGCAAAATAATTGTGCAATAAAAAGTTGCAGAGTTAAAAATAATCCTTACCTTTGCAGCCCCTTAAACAATTTTTTGCAATATGTCAGAGTATTTGAACGCAGACAAGAAGCAAGAGATTTTCGGCAAATACGGAAAGTCTAATGTTGACACCGGCTCGCCTGAGAGTCAGGTTGCTTTGTTTTCCTACCGTATCGCTCATCTGACCGAGCACCTCAAGGCCAACAAGAAGGACCACAACACACAGCGTGCCCTTCTCCGCCTCGTAGGTAAGCGCCGTCAGCTCCTCGACTATTTGAAAGAGAAGGATATTGAGAGATACCGCGAGATCGTGAAGGCCCTCGGCCTCCGTAAGTAATCTCCAGGGAACGAATCAAGGCCGCCGCTTGCAGCGGCCTTTTTTGTATGAAGACACACTAAGACGTTATATGAACATTATCAAGAAAACCATTGCATTGTCCGACGGTCGGACAATCGAAATCGAGACCGGCAAGCTTGCCAAGCAGGCTGACGGCTCGGCGGTCGTGAAGATGGGAGGAACGATGCTCCTGGCGACCGTAACCGCTGCCAAAGAAGTCAAAGAAGGAACCGATTTTCTCCCGCTGCAGGTGGACTACCGGGAGAAGTACTACGCCGCTGGCCGTTTCCCCGGCGGTTTCCTGAAGAGAGAAAGCCGTCCCGACGACTATGAGATCCTGATCTCCCGCCTCGTGGACCGTCCCATCCGCCCGCTCTGGCCCGCGGATTTCCACCTGGAAGTATTTGTCAATGTCTCGCTGATTTCAGCGGAGAAAGATATCCAGCCCGACGCACTCGCAGGCCTGGCCGCCTCTGCCGCACTGGCATCGTCCGACCTCCCGTTCCAGGGCCCGATCTCTGAAGTGCGCGTCGCCCGCATCGACGGACAGTTCGTCATCAACCCCGGCTTCAAGGACACCGAGCGCGCCGACCTCGAACTGATGGTCGCCGCCACCGAGGAGAACATCATGATGGTCGAGGGTGAGATGAAAGAGGTTTCCGAGCACGACATGCTCGAGGCCATCAAGTTCGCCCACGAAGAGATCAAGCGTCACTGCCGCGTGCAGAAAGAACTCATGCACGAACTCGGCACCGACGTCAACAAGCGCGACTACCCGCACGACGTGGAAGATGAAGAGCTGCAGAAAGCCGTCCACGACGCCTGCTACCAGCGCTGCTACGAAACCGCGAAGGCCGCCCTGCCGAAACACGAGCGCGCCGACGCCTTCGACGCCATCAAGGCTGATTTCCTTGCCACGATCCCGGAAGAGGAGCTCGAAGAGAAGACCCCGCTCGTGGAGCGCTACTACCACGACGTGGAGAAGGAAGCCATGCGCAACCTCATCCTCGACGAAGGCCGCCGCCTCGACGGTCGCAAGACCGACGAAGTCCGCCCCATCTGGTGCGAAGTGGACTATCTCCCCTGCGCCCACGGCTCCGCCATCTTCACCCGCGGCGAGACCCAGTCGCTGGCGAGCGTGACCCTCGGCACCAAACTCGACATGAAGGAACAGGACGAAGTGCTGATCCAGGACGACCAGCAGTTCGTGCTCCACTACAATTTCCCGCCGTTTGCAACGGGTGAGGCCAAACCGCAGCGCGCCACCGGCCGCCGCGAGATCGGCCACGGCAACCTGGCCATGCGCGCCCTCAAGGCCGTCATGCCGTTTGCTCCGGAGAACCCCTACGCCGTCCGCGTGGTCTCCGACATCCTCGAGTCGAACGGTTCGTCTTCCATGGCTTCTGTCTGCGGCGGCTGCCTCGCCCTGATGGACGCCGGCGTGAAGATCCGCAAGCCGGTCGCCGGTGTGGCCATGGGCCTGATCACCGACGCCGAGCACCCGAACGACCGCTACGCCATCCTGACCGACATCCTCGGCGATGAGGACCACCTCGGCGACATGGACTTCAAAGTCACGGGTACGAAAGACGGCATCACCGCCACCCAGATGGATATCAAGGTCGACGGCCTGAGCTACGACGTGCTGGAGAAAGCCCTCGAGCAGGCGCGCCAGGGCCGCATGCACATCATGGGCGAAATGCTCAAGGTGCTGCCTGAGCCGCGTGCCGACTACAAGCCGTTCGTGCCGCGCATCGTCCAGCTCCGCATCGCCGCCGAGTTCATCGGCGCCGTCATCGGCAAGGGCGGTGAGACCATCCAGAAGATCCAGAAAGAGACCGGCACCGTCATCAACATCGACGAAGAGCCGATTCCGGGCACCAACCTGACCGAAGGCGTGGTGGACATCGCTTCCGACAACGCCGAGAACATGCAGAAGGCCATCGACTGGATCAAGGGCATCTGCGCGGTTCCCGAGGTTGGCCAGGTGTACCACGGCAAAGTGGTCTCCATCCTCGAGTTCGGTGCGTTCATCGAGATCATGCCGGGCAAGGAAGGCCTGCTGCACGTCTCCGAGATTGCCTGGACGAAGACCGACAAAGTGGAAGACGTTCTCGCCGTCGGCGACGAGGTCGACGTCAAACTGCTCGAATACGACCCGAAGGCCGGCAAGATGCGCCTCTCCATGCGCGCACTGACCGAGAAGCCGGAAGGCTACGTGGAGCCGGAGCGCCGCCCGCGCGGCCCGCGCCGCGAAGGTGGCAAGGACGGCAAGGAAGGCGGACGCCGTGAAGGTGGCCGCGACCGCGGCCCGCGCCGCGAAGGCAAACCGCGTCACGACAACAAATAATCCGTACGGAACCGTGTCCAGACTCCTGCTGCTCATGTCATTGCTCTCCTTCCTGGGATGCGGGCATCCGACGCCCTCGCCCTCACCGCAAACCAACGGCCGCCACGGCCAGTTGATGAAGCTGGAATACGGCGGTACCCACGGATACCATGCCTACAGCAATATCGACTTCCGGGCCGAGCGCCTGAAGGACGGGCGGACGCGCATCACCGTGATGGTCGGCAACGACCGTGACCGCGTGTTCGAGGAAGCAAGCAGTGTGATGGACTCGCTGGAAGCAATTGTATACGCCTACAAAATGTACAAGTACGACGGGTCCTACACCCCGAGGTACGATGTGCTGGACGGCGACAGCTGGCATCTCAGCATGGACTTTGCCGATGGCGAATACCAGTCTTGCCACGGATATGAGGCCACGCCTCCCGGCAAGGGGGGTGAAGGACTCGGAAAGATTGAAGGCTTCTTCTCCCGCTGGCTTAACCAGGAGCCGGCGGAAGGGGTCGCCCTGGTGTCTTTCCGCTACGAGCTGAATACCGAAGATGGCGACGAGGTCTTCTGGTTCAAGAAGGACGAGGACCGCTGCCCCGTCTATTTCCGCATGATGGGGTCCAACGAAGGCTGGAACTACTACTGCGGCGATCCGGATCTGGCCATCCAGCTGGCCCGCGCCATCCGCTGGTGCCACATGGCTTCGTACACGGGAGAAAAGCTGGAAAAAGAGGACAAGTCTCTTCCGCGCTGGGTCCTGATCGCCGAGTACGAAAATGGCCAGAAAATCGAAGCCATGGACTACCTCGACCGGGATCTCAAAGACGACGACTGGCACCACGGGGTTCCCTCCCTTTCGGAACGGGAGCTTCGCTATGAGGCGGAGCGCTTGTTCGGAAAAGAGCTTTCGCGCATCCAGCAGCTCCAGCCCGAAGAACTCGGCAGGCACAGCTGCACGACCTACGATGCGAAAGGCAAGCCCTCCCGCACCATCAACTACGCCGGAGACGGTACCGTCCTCGGCGGCCGCGACTACAACGACCCGGATCTGGATTTCTGACAGCCGCCTCGCCGGCATCTCAGCAACAAAAAAAAACTCACTGCCATGGTTGACAGTGAGTTTTTTCTTTCATGAAGAACACGCTTACCAGCAGTTGAGCGGCATGCCGTTCATCTTCATCTTCACCTGCCGGCGGACGTCTTCGATGACCTGCTCGTTCTCAACATCGCTCAGCACGCTGTCGATCATGTCGACGATGCCCGGCATGTCTTTCTCGACGAGGCCGCGCGAGGTGACGGCCGGCGTGCCGACACGGAGACCGGAAGTCTGGAACGGGCTGCGGCTGTCGAACGGCACCATATTCTTGTTGACGGTGATACCGGCCCGCACAAGGGCTTTCTCGGCCACCTTGCCGGTCAGGTCGGGGAATTTCGTGCGAAGGTCGATCAGCATCAGGTGGTTGTCGGTGCCGCCGGAGACAATGAAATAACCCTTCTTGATGAAGGCTTCGGCGAGGGCCTTTGCGTTCTTCTGTACCTGAATCTGATAGTTGTGGAACTCCGGCTGAAGGGCCTCGTAGAAGGCCACGGCCTTGGCGGCGATGCAGTGCTCGAGCGGACCGCCCTGAATGCCCGGGAAGACGGCGGAGTTGATCATGGCGCTCATTTTCTTGATCTCGCCCTTCGGCGTGGTGATGCCCCACGGGTTGTCGAAATCCTTGCCGATGAGGATGACGCCGCCGCGCGGACCCCGGAGGGTCTTGTGGGTCGTGGACGTGACGATATGGGCATATTTCACCGGGTTCTTCAGCAGACCGGCAGCGATAAGACCGGCCGGGTGCGCCATGTCGACCATGAAGATGGCACCCACTTCATCGGCGATGGCACGCATCCGCTCCCAATCCCATTCGCGGGAGTAGGCGGAAGCACCGCCAATAATGAGCTTCGGCTTGAATTCGCGCGCCTTGCGCTCCATGTCATCATAGTCCACAAGGCCCGTTTCCTTGTTGAGCTGGTAGCCGATGGCGTGGTACAGCTTGCCCGACATGTTCACGGGAGAACCGTGGGTGAGATGGCCGCCGTGCGCCAGGTCGAGGCCCATGAAGGTATCGCCGGGCTGGAGGCAGGTGAAGAAAACAGCCATGTTGGCCTGCGCGCCGGAGTGCGGCTGGACATTGGCATATTCTGCACCGAAAAGCCGGCAAAGGCGGTCGATGGCCAGTTGCTCGATCTCGTCGACCACTTCGCAGCCGCCATAGTAGCGGGCGCGGGGATAACCTTCCGCGTATTTGTTGGTACACACGCTGCCCAGGGCTTCGAGGACCTGTTTGCTGACAAAGTTTTCGGAGGCAATCAACTCGAGGCCTTCACTCTGACGTGCTTCTTCCTTGCGGATCAGATCAGATATTTGGACGTCTTGTTTCATAAGATTATGGGTTGTATCAGGTATAGATTTACAAAGATAAAACAAATTCCTATATTTGTCACGCCAATCGAGGAATAAATGTTCAGAAAACGCTTAAACAGCGAACTGGGACGAATCAGTATCGATCAGTTCAAGGAAGCCGAGAAAGCGCCCTTCGCACTGGTGCTCGACAATGTGCGCAGCCAGCACAATGTCGGCTCCGCCTTCCGCACCTGCGACGCCTTCCGCATCGGCCGGATCTGCCTCTGCGGCATCACGTCCACCCCGCCCACCCCGGAAATCCACAAGGCAGCCCTCGGCGCCGAGTTCAGCGTGGACTGGGAGTACTGCGACACGGCGCTGGCCGCCGTCGCACGCTTGCGCGAAGAGGGCTACACCATCGTCAGCGTGGAACAGGCCGAGCAGGCCACCCAGCTGCAGGACTTCCAGCCCGAGCCGGGCCGCCGCTACGCACTGGTGTTCGGCAACGAAGTAAAGGGCGTGGCACAGGAAGTCGTCGACGCTTCCGACGCCTGCCTGGAGATTCCGCAATACGGCACCAAACACTCTCTCAATGTGTCGGTTTCGATCGGGATCGTGCTTTGGAACATTATTTTGAACAATCTTAAATAATTTTACTATCTTTGCAGTCCCAATTCGGGACCTCGGGAAGTGGCGCAGTTGGCTAGCGCGCTGCGTTCGGGACGCAGAGGTCGGGTGTTCGAGTCACCTCTTCCCGACATTTCATCAAAAAACTCACTGTCATTCGGCAGTGAGTTTTTTTGTTGAGATGCCGGGTCAAGCCCGGCATGACGGGGTCCTACGGATTCATCAAATCTTTGTTGACGAAGTGGAGGATGTGGTAGATCGACTCGATGGCGGCGTCGGCGGGGCCTTCGGGGTCGAGCATCTTGGCCTTGCCCAGCGCATTGATGGCGTCGCCCCAGAGCTGTTGCCGGCGATAGAGATTGCCCAGCAGATACCAGCCCTGCGCGTCGCCCGGCGACTGTTTCACATAGGCACACAAAGACTGATGCGCCTCCTCGAGCTCACCGGCCCGAAGAAGCGCCTCAATCTCGACGAGGGTAGGCTGTCGGCGGTTCATTACACCAGACCCGAGAAGCCCATGAAGGCGAGTGCCATGATACCGGCCGTCAGCAGGGCGATGGGAACACCCTTGAATGCCTTGGGCACATTGCTCAGCTCCAGCTGCTCGCGGATACCCGCAAACAGGATCAGCGCCAGACCGTAACCGATGGCCGTGGCGATGGCGAAGAGCATGGCCTCGCCGAGGCCCAGCATGCGGGCACCCTCGGCAAAGCCGAAGTTATACTCGTTGCTCACCACCTGGATGGCGACGCCCAGCACCACGCAGTTGGTGGTGATCAGCGGCAGGAAGATGCCCAGCGCCTGGTAGAGCGACGGGCTGATCTTCTTGATGATGATCTCGACCATCTGCACGAGCGAGGCTATGACCAGGATGAAACTCACGGTCTGCAGGAACTCGAGCTGCAGCGGCACAAGCACATATTTCTGCAACAGGAAGGTAACCAGCGTGGCGATGGCGATCACAAAAGTGACCGCAGCCGTCATGCCCACGGCCGTACCCACTTTCTTGGACACGCCCAGGAAGGGGCAGATACCCAGGAACTGGCTCAGGACGACGTTGTTGACGAAAATCGCCGAAACAAATATCAGAATGATTTCCATAGTTAAGCCTGTTTAGTGAGTTTTCTGAAAATAACCATCAGGTAGGCCAGCACGATGAAGGCGCCCGGTGCCAGCACGAAGGCCAGCATGCCGTCGCCGGCCATGAACTTCCAGCCGAAAGCAGAACCGCTGCCCAGAATCTCACGCACCAGGCCGACGCAGGTCAGCGCGATGGTGAAGCCCAGGCCGATGCCGATGCCGTCGAGGGCGGAGTCACCCACCGAATTCTTGTTGGCAAAGGCCTCGGCGCGGCCGAGGATGATGCAGTTCACCACGATCAGCGGCAGGAAGATGCCCAGCGAATCATACAGCACGGGGACATAGGCCTGCAGCAGCAACTGCACGATGGTCACGAACGAAGCGATCACCACGATGTAGCACGGGATGCGCACCTTGTCGGGGATGATGCCGGAGATGGCCGAAATCGTGATATTGGACAGGATCAGCACGATCATCGTAGCCAGACCCATGCCCAGGCCGTTGATGGCGGAAGTGGTGGTACCCAGTGTCGGGCACATACCCAGGACGAGCACGAACGTCGGATTGTTCTTGACGATGCCGTCGACGATCAATTGTAATTTGCTATTCTGGCTCATGTCTTCCTAGTTTTGGGGTTCTGCCATGCAATTGTTCTTGAATACCTCATAGGCCGCATTCACGCCCTTGAGGAAAGCGCGGGAGGTGATGGTCGAAGCCGTGATGGCGTCGATCTCGCCGTTGTCCGCCTTGACGGCCAGTCTGGCGCTCGCCGGATTCTTGCCCTTCACCTGTTCGCGCGGCGCGCAGGTCTCGTCGACGATCTTCGCACCGAGGCCCGGGGTCTCGGAATGAGAGATGACGGACGTGTTATAGACGGTACCGTCGGGCGTGAAGCCCACCATCATCTGGAGCGGGCCGCCGAAGCCACCGACACTCACCTTGATGGCGTAACCCACGACCTCGTCGCCGCTGCGCGAGGTATAGATCTGGCCGCCGTCCACCGTGCGGACCTCTTCCGAGGGCACGTTGTCGAAAGCCGGCGTCACGGCCGCGATGGCCGCGTTGACCTTGGCCAGCTCGGAAGCCTCGATCGGCGCCTTGGTCACCGCATAGACGGTGCCCAGCAGGGCCGAGCAGACCAGGCAGATGCCGGACAGCACCAGCACCATGTTGCCGAATGTAGATTTTTTAGCCATTTTTCCTGACCTCCCCAAACCGGCGCGGTTTGCAATATTTGTTGAGCAGCGGAACGGTGCAGTTCATGATCAGGATCGCGAACGACACACCTTCCGGATAGGAACCGAAGTAACGGACGAACACCGTGATGACACCGATGCCGATACCGAAGATGATCTGGCCCTTCGTCGTCATCGGCGAGGTCACGTAGTCGGTGGCCATGAAGATGGCACCCAGGAGCAGACCACCCGTGAACACGTTGAACAACGGGTTGGTGAAGCGCTCGGGGTTGGCCAGCCAGAAGATGCCCGACAGGACGAAGACCGTGCAGAGGATGGTCACCGGGATGGTGGCCTTGATCACGCGGCGGCAGAGCAGGTAGATGAAGCCCAGGATCAGTGCGATCGCGGAGAATTCACCGGCCGAACCGCCCATGTTGAAGAAGAACTGCTGGGTGAACGACAGGTCGTCGACCTTCATTTCTGAAAGGGTCATGCCGTTTTTGAGACCCTCCTTCACAGCGCCCAGGGGCGTTGCACCGGAGAAGGCGTCGACCAGGCCGAAGAGCGAACCGGAGTCGGTCCAGCTCGTCATCAGCACCGGGAAGGAGACCAGCAGGAACACGCGGCCCACCAGCGCCGGGTTGAAAATGTTCTGGCCCAGACCACCGAAAGTCATTTTGGCCACGCCGATCGCCACGACGGAACCCACGACGATGAGCCACCAGGGGGAGTTCGGCGGAAGGTTGAGCGCAAGCAGACAGCCCGTTACGACGGCCGACAGGTCGCTGACCGTCACGGGGCGCTTGAGCAGATATTTCTGAATCAGGAATTCCGTCAGCACGCAGGCTGCCGCCCCCACCAGGATCAGCATCAGCACCGACCAGCCGCTGGCCAGGATGGACACCAGCATGGCGGGCGCCAGGGCGATGAGCACGTCGCGCATGATCGTCTGTGTGCTCTCCGGGCCGTGGGTGTGGGGAGAAGGAGATACAATGAGTTTGTCCATAGTCTTCTACTTTTTAGGTCTGCTACGCAGGATCTTCATTACTTCCGCCTTGGCGGGACGGATCATATCGAGCAACGGAATGTGCGCAGGACAGGTGAAGCTGCAGCAGCCGCATTCGATGCAGTCGAAGACGCGCTCGGCCTCCAGTTCATCGTAGCGTCCGCCCGCACGGCTGAGCTTGTTGAGCAGCCAGGGCTCCAGGCCCATCGGGCAGGCCTGTGCACACTTGGCGCAGCGGATGCAGGGCGATTCGGGCGCGCGGCGCGTTTCTGCGGCCGTCAGGACGAGGATGGCACCGTTGGCCTTGACCGTGGCGGCGTCGAGGTTGGCGATGGCACGGCCCATCATGGGACCGCCGCTGATCACCTTGGCTGCATTTTCAGGCAGGCCGCCCGCCACTTCGAGGATCTTCGACACCGGGGTACCGATGCGGACCTTGTAGTTGTGCTGCACGGGGAGGCAGCGGCCCGTAACGGTGATCACGTTGTCGATCAGGGGTTTATTCTTCTGGACCGCTTCGTAGACGGCCAGCGAGGTACCGACGTTCTGGACCACGGCGCCGGTGTCGATCGGCAGCGCGCCGGAGGGCACCTGACGGTTGATAACCGCGTCAATCAGCTGTTTTTCACCGCCCTGCGGATAGCGCTTCTTGAGCACGACCACCTCGATGCCGGGAAAAGCCGCCGCGGTCTTCGTCATCGAGGCGATGGCGTCGGGCTTGTTCTCCTCGATACCCACATAGCCGCGGGTCACACCGAGGGCCTTCATCATGATAGCGCCGCCGATGAGAATCTCCTCGGGACGCTCGCGCATGATGCGGTCGTCGGAGGTCAGGAAAGGCTCGCACTCCGTGCCGTTCAGGATGAGGCACTCGGCCTTCTTGTCCTTCGGCGGGGCAAGTTTCACATGGGTCGGGAAAGAAGCACCGCCCAGACCCACGATGCCGGCGTTCTTCACTTTCTCGAGGATATCTTCGGGGGTATAGGGAATATCTCTGACAATCGTGTCGCTGGTATCAATGCCTTCCATCCACTCGTCGCCTTCGACGGTGATTTCGACATGCGGCACCAGGTTGCCGGCGATGTCGGCACGCGGGCCCACCGACTTGACGGTGCCCGATACCGGGGAATGCACATAACCGGAGATGAAGCCGGAGGGCTCGGCGATCACCTGGCCTACCTTCACCTTGTCGCCCGCAGCCACGATCGGCGTGGCCGGTGCGCCCAGATGCTGTGCCATGGAGACATAGGCCGTCTCGATGGCCGGGAAAATCTCGATGGCTGCCGTCGAGGATATCTTGCTGTCGTGCGGATGCACGCCGCCAATCTTAAACGTTTTGTTCATCGGGCTTGGGATTTACTACGGGTTTGGGAGGGAAATTCACAGCCTGGATGGCATGGGTCGGGCACTCTTCGACGCACTTGCGGCACAACTTGCACTTGGTGAAGTCGATGTAGGCCACGTTGTTCTCGACCGTGATGGCGCCGAACGGGCAGGTCTTCGCACACTTGCCACAGCCGATGCAGCCGGTGGAGCAGGCCTTGCGGGTGACGGCACCCTTGTCCTTGTTCATGCACAGGACAGTGACTCTTCTGTTCTTGAGTCCCTTGGCGCGCAGCTCGATGATGCCTTTCGGGCAGGCTTTCACACAAGCGCCGCACGCCGTGCATTTGTCTTCGTCCACCGTGGCGACGCCCTTTTCGGGGTCGACGTGGATGGCGCCGAACTTACAGGCGGCCTCGCAGTCGCCCTTGCCCAGGCAGCCGAACTTGCAGCCGGTGTCGCCGGTGTAGAGCGCGGACATCACCTTGCAGGAGGCATAACCGTCGTACTCATTGGTCCGGGGACGGTTGGCGAAGGTGCCGTTGCAGCGGACCACCGCCACCATCGGAGCCTTTTCTTCCACCGCACGGCCCAGCGCCTCGGCGATCTTGGTCATCACCGGGTTGCCGCCGACGGGGCAGAAGAAACCCTCCATGCCCGGGGCCTTCACGACATTCTCGGCGAATGCGTGGCAGCCGGCCTGGCCGCAGCCGCCGCAGTTTGCGCCCGGAAGGATGGATTCCACCGTTGCGATGCGGGGATCCTCCTCTACTTTGAACTTTTGCGCCACAAAGTAGAGCACAACTGCGAACAGCAGCCCGAGGGCTACCAGACAAGCAATTGTAAAAAGAATTGTTCCAGTCATTTAACTAGTTTTTCGATAGAAAAAGTAAATATTTTAGAGATTTTGTTGCGGAACAAATAGACGCCCAGGTAGTAGAGTGCCACGATGCCCAGGGAGCCGAGGCCCATGAGCACCTCGCCGGCGCCGCAGCGCCAGAACACAGCGACCGAGGCCATCAGCACCATGAGCGGAATCACATAGGCGAACCAGACGGCCTGGGTGCCCATGGAGGGTGCCATCACCACGTTGACGGTCTCACCCACCTGATAGTCTTCGGTCAGGGTCTTGATGTCCTGCGCCACTTCGACCACCTTGATGCTTTGGTCGGAAGCTCCGCACACGCCTTTGGCGTGGCAGGCGGCGCAGGCGGATTTGTTGAGGATTTCTACGGCGATGTAGTCTTTGTCGACCGACACCACTTTTCCTTCGTGCTCTATCCGCTCTTTGGCCATATCAATAATCTTCGTTCGCAGGGAACATGTTCATGCGGGATTCCGTGTAGGAGGCGCTTTCCTGCTCGTAAGGCTGGTCGTTGTAGTCCACGAACTTCACCTCGGAGGCAAGGAAGCGCATCTTTACGTCGCAGACTTCGCCGTTGCGGTGCTTGGCGATGATCAGGTCGGTCTCGCCCGGGAAGCCGTGGTCGTCCTGCACGCCCAGGAATTCGGGGCGGTGGATGAACATCACGATGTCGGCATCCTGTTCGATGGCGCCCGACTCGCGCAGGTCACTCAGCTGCGGGCGCTTGTTGCCGCCGCGCGTCTCCACGGAACGGTTGAGCTGAGACAGGGCGATGATGGGCACGTTGAGTTCCTTGGCAATGGCTTTCAGCGAACGGGAGATGGCAGCCACCTCCTGCTCGCGCATGCCCTTGAGCTCCGGCGGGCCGGTCATCAGCTGCAGGTAGTCGATGATGATGAGCTTCACGTGCTGTTTGTTGACCAGGCGGCGCGCTTTCGAGCGGAATTCGTAGATCGAGAGCGACGGGGTGTCGTCGATGAACATCGGGGCGCGCGACAACTTGTTCAGGCCGTCGTGGAGCTGGGCCCACTCGTCCTGCGTCATCTTCTTGGCACCGCGCAGCTTGTCGGAGGGCAGGCCGGTCTCGCTCACCATGAGGCGCATGACGAGCTGGGTGTCGGGCATCTCCAGGGAGAAGATCGCCACGGGCACTTTGTGGTCCACCACCATGTTGCGGGCCATGGTCAGCACGAAGGCCGTCTTACCGACGGACGGACGGGCCGCCAGGATGATCAGGTCGGCCGCCTGCCAGCCGAAGGTCACGCGGTCGATGCCGGTATAGCCCGAGGGCACGCCGCTCAGGCCGTCTTCGCGCTGCTGGTTGCTCTCAATCTGCTCGATGGCCCGGTTGATTACCGAAACGATGGGCTTGGTCTCGCTGCGGACATTGCGCTGGGCCAGGGTAAAGACTTTCTCCTCGGCCGTGTCGATGAGGTCGTCCACGGCGAGGGAATCGTCGAAGGCGGCTTTCTGCACCTCGTACGAGATGGAGATCAGCTCGCGCTGCAGGAATTTCTGCAGGAGGATCTTGGTGTGGTACTCCACGTGGGCCGCCGCACCGATCTTGGTGGAAAGCTGGCTCAGATAGGCCATGCCGCCCACTTCTTCGAGTTCGCCGCGCTTAGTCAGCTCGTCCGACACGGAGAAGATGTCGACCGGATCGTTGCGGCTCGACAGCGTGGTGATCGCCTCGAAAATCTTTTTGTGGATGTCCTTGTAAAAACAGTCGGCCTGCAGCTGGTCCAGGACCTCGGGAACGACTTCCGGTTCCAGCAGCAGGGCGCCGAGGACGGCTTCCTCCACGTCAATGGCCTGCGGGGGCTTGCGGCCGCCGAAATCTTCGGCGATCGCGTCCAGATTCACGCGCTGCGGGCGTTTGTCGCTCTTGGCCATTGCGGGAAGGCGTCGTTAGTTCTCGTTTTCGAAAGCGGAGCTGACCAGGATGCGTCCGCAGTACTCGCAGACGATGATCTTCTTGCTCTCTTCGATGTCGAGGCGGCGCTGGGGCGGGATCTTGTTGAAGCAGCCGCCGCAGGCGTCACGGGTCACGGTCACCACCGCCAGCTTGTTGTGGGCGTTGGCGCGGACCTTGGTGTAGGCCACCATCATACGCTCGTCGATCTGGTTCACGAGGCTCTCGCGTTCCTTCAGGAGCGCTTCTTCTTCCTTGGCGGTCTCTTCGACGATGGTGTCGAGTTCCTTCTGCTTTTCCACGAGGTCGGATTCGCGGAGCGCCAGGTCTTTCTGGGCGTCCTCGACCACCTGCTTCTTCTCGGAGATCAGGGCTTCGTTCTCACGGATCTTCTTGGCGGCCACCTGCTGCTCGAGATCCTGGTACTCGATCTCCTTGGAGATGGACTCGTACTCGCGGTTGTTCTTCACGTTGTCGCGCTGGGCGTCGTATTTAGCCATCAGATGCTTGCTTTCCTCGATGACGTGCTTGTGCTCGGCATTCGCCTTTTCGATGTCCTTGATCTCGGCCTTGGTGTTGTTGATGCGGGTGTTCAGGCCGGCAATCTCGTCTTCCAGGTCCTGCACTTCGAGGGGGAGTTCACCCCGCAGGAGGTAGATCTTGTCGATCTTGGTGTCGGTCTGCTGGATACGATACAGCGTACGGAGCTTCTGCTCCATGGCGATCGAATCGGTGTCGGCCATGTTTTTCTGCAGGGAGACGAAGGTCTCGCGCGGGTCGATCGGGGTGTCGATCTTGTTTACCTTCTTTTTTGTAGCCATAGCTTGTCTTGCTAGTAATAGTATATCGGATTGTTGTTTTCTTGCGTGGTCGTGCAAACTGCAAAGGTAGGCAATTTTTCTTGAAGTACCGAAACGAACTTTGCCACAATATCGACTTCACTTTCAAAGTGTCCGATATCGACGATCATGCGTCCGTCAGGCACGAAAAAATGGTGGTAGGACACGTCGCCCGTGACGAAGGCGTCGGCACCAGCCTCGAAGGCCTGCCGGGCGAATCCCGAGCCGGCTCCGCAGCTGGTGGCCACGCGCCGCACCGTTTCGACCGGCGCCGAGCAGCGCAGCACTGTCAGCCCGAAGCGCGCTTTCACCAGCGCACAGAAATCCTCGCCGGACAGCGGCTCGGGCAGGCGTCCGGCAAAGGCCAGACGGCTCTCGTCGAGCGGTTCCGCTTCCACCAGGCCGAGACGCTGCACCATCAGCTCGTTGACACCGCCCGGCGCCTTGTCGGCATTGGTGTGCGCGGCGTAGATGGCGATGCCATGGCGGATGGCCAGGTACACGGCACTCCCGACGGGGTCGTCGGGCGCGATACGCTTGAGCCCGCTGAAGATGAGGGGATGGTGGGTGACGATCAGGTCGGCGCCCAGCCGGACGGCTTCCTCCACCAGCTGCCGGGTGCAGTCGAAGCCCACCAGGACGCGGTGCACTTCATCGTCGGGGCTGCCCACGCACAGGCCGGCATTGTCCCAGCTCTCCTGGTCCCGCAGGGGCGCAAAGGCCTCCAGAATGGCGGTGATATCCTTGACTTGCATGGGTTTAGATGTTTTCGTACAGTTCGGCCAGCTGCGAGCGGATGTCGTAGAGTTTTTCCACGATCTGGCGCTTGTGCTCCAGGCCGTCGCGGTTTTCACCCAGCTTGCGCTCCACGCCGTCGAGGGTCAGGCCCTCCACGCGGGTCAGAAAATGGATGAGCCGCAGGTTGTCCACGTCTTCGGGATGAAACAGGCGGTTGCCCTTCGCATTGCGTTCGGGCTTCACGAAGCGGGGGAAAGTGTCGGACCAGAAACGGATGGTCGAGACTTCCTCGCCGAGCATCTCGGCCACTTCGCCAATCTTGTAATATAATCGTTGTACCATAGTCATTGTCAATCCATCGACTGTCCCGTGGTCAGGGCGACGACCATCATCCCATGGAAGGTCGCCGGGTCGAGTTGCGCGAAGAAATAGTTCACGGGCTCCTGGACGAAGCCGCCGCGCAGCACCTCGTAGTGCAGGCAGGGTGCGAAGCACGAGCCGCTCTGGCCCACGGTGCCGATCGTATCGCCCTGGCGGATATCCTGTCCCTCTGAGACTTTGATGGTGTTCAGGTGCGCATACACGGTCTGCAGCCCGCCGGGGTGCTCGACCGTCACCTGGTTGCCCATGCCTTTCGAACTCTTGACCACTTTCCTGACCTTTCCGTCTGCCGTGCAGCGGACCAGGGTCCCGGTCGGCGCCACCAGGTCGATGCCCGTGTGGTCCCGGATGGTCTTGTAGAAAGGCGTGATTTTCTTGCCCACCGACGCGCCGGTCTGCAGCGGCGAGAAGGGCTTGACCGGCACCACGGACGGGATGGCCGTGGGACAGACGGAACCGCCTGCGAGCAGCGTGTCGATCTCAGCCAGCCAGCGCGTGACCTGCGAGGCGGTCGACTCCACCCGGTTGGTGAGCGCGTAGGTGTCCCACACCAGGTCGCTTTCCTGCATCGTTTCGAGTTCTCCGCCCAGCCGGAGCAGGGTATCCTGCGCCTCGATGGAATAGTTCGACGGATCCGCACCGAACAGTTCCCGGTAGATCTCCCGGTCGCGTACCTGCAGGTTTCCCACCGTCCCCTCGATGCGGTCGAGCTGGGCCGTGAGGGTCGCGTATTCCTCGGAAAGCAACTGGTGCTCCTGCTCCAGCAGCCGTTCGCGCTCCGTGCTGAAAACCAGCGCGAAGACCGTATAGAAGACCACTGCGGCCGAGGCCACCGCGAAGACATAGCGCAGCACCGCGCCCAGCACGCTGTTCAGCGTGGGCTTCTTCGGGACGAACGCGCCCCGCTTCTCATCGAACACGAATCGTTTAGCCATGACGCGCCTGCTTGTTGTATTCTTCCGGGGATATATCGGGATTCAGGTAGTTCCAGGGGTTGATCTGCATGCCGCGGTAGATCACTTCATAGTGCAGGTGCGGGCCCGTCGAAAGACCGCTGTTGCCCAGCGTACCGATCTTGTCGCCGCGGATCACCACCTGCCCGGCCGTCACTTTGATCTCTTTGAGGTGAGCGTAGCGGGTCTTGTAGCCGAAGCCGTGGTCGATGACGATCACGTTGCCGTAGCCCGAGAAATTGATCTGCGTCGACTCAACCACGCCGTCGCCCGTCGCATAGACAGGCTGCCCGGCCGGTCCGGCCAGATCGATGCCCTCATGGAAAATGATGGTCTGACGCACCGGGTGGAGGCGCGTGCCGAAGGGACTGCTGATGGTGACGGTCTTGGGATTGACTGGATAGATGGAGGGGATGCAGGAAGCCATGTCGCCGGCCCGGCTCGAATAGATGCGCACTTCGTCGAACGAAAGGGTCTGCACATACGCCTTGCGGGTCAGCTGGTCGACCTGGCGGGCCGCCCGGCTCATCAGTTCCCCGTTGTCAAGTCCCAGGAACACATCGTAGCGCTCCGGACCGCCCAGGCCGGCACCCCGCTCCTCCGCCGGAATCTCTTCCATGCCGAAGACGGGACGGTAGACCAGGTTGTCGCGGAGCGACAGGTCGAGCAGCACGGCGTCCTGCGCCTCGATGCGGCCCTCCAGCATCCCGATCTGCTCGGCCAGGATGCGGTTGTTGTGCTGCAGGAGGAGTTCCTTGGGCGAGGCGTTGCCCTGCTGGACAAACACGAAGAAAAAGATCAGGAAACAGATGATGCCGCCCAGCAGCACGGCTCCGGTCTTGTAGCCGGTGGCACGCGCCGAGAGCCTGTCGACTTCGAAGGCCCGGGTCTGTTCGTTGTAGATATAACGGATTTGGCGGGACATGAACCGATTTCTGCAGTATATCTTTGCAAAATTACGGAAATTTACCCGGAAAAAGACTAATTTTGTGCCAAATTATATACTTACGTTAAGACCTATGACAGTCAAGGAAATCAGGAAGACCTTCACGGACTTCTTCGCGTCCAAGGGACACACGATCGTCCCATCCGCCCCGATGGTGGTCAAGAACGACCCCACGCTCATGTTTACCAATGCCGGCATGAACCAGTTCAAGGATATTTTCCTGGGCAACGCACCGGCGTCGGCGAAACGGGTCGCGGACAGCCAGAAGTGTCTTCGTGTCAGCGGAAAGCACAACGACCTGGAAGAGGTCGGCCACGATACCTACCACCACACCATGTTCGAGATGCTCGGCAACTGGAGCTTCGGCGACTATTTCAAGAAAGAAGCCATCGACTGGGCGTGGGAACTCCTCACGGAAGTCTACAAGCTCCCGAAGGACCGGCTCTACGCCACGGTCTTCGAAGGCTATGCGCCCGACGGCCTGAAGGCCGACGACGAAGCCCGCGGCTACTGGCGACGCTACCTGCCCGACGAGCGCATCATCGCCGGCAACAAGCACGACAACTTCTGGGAAATGGGCGACACCGGCCCCTGCGGCCCCTGCAGTGAGATCCATATCGACCTCCGCAGCGACGAGGAGCGCGCCGCCGTCCCCGGTGAAAAGATGGTCAACATGGGCCACCACCTGGTCATCGAGATCTGGAACCTGGTGTTCATGCAGTACAACCGCAAGGCCAACGGCCTGCTCGAATCGCTGCCTGCCAAGCATGTCGACACGGGCATGGGCCTCGAGCGCCTCTGCATGGCCATCCAGGGCAAGCAGAGCAACTACGACACCGACGTATTCACGGGCATGATCGCCGCCATCTCCAAGCTGAGCGGCGTAGCCTACGATCCGGAAGGACAGGTGGGTGTGGCCATGCGCGTGATCGCCGACCACATCCGCGCCATCAGCTTCTCCATCACCGACGGACAGCTCCCGGGCAACGTCAAGGCCGGCTATGTGATCCGCCGCATCCTCCGCCGCGCCGTCCGCTACGGCTACACCTTCCTCGGCTTCAAGGAGCCCTTCCTCTGCCGCCTGGTGCCGCAACTGATCTCCGACATGGGCGAGGCCTATCCCGAGCTCGTGGCCCAGCAGCAGCTCGTCACCCGCGTGATCCGCGAAGAGGAGGAAGCGTTCCTCCGCACCCTCGACAAGGGCATCCGGCTCATGGATAACATCCTGGCCAAGAGCCAGGACAAGAAGGTCATCGCGGGCATCGACGCCTTCACCCTCTACGACACCTACGGCTTCCCCATCGACCTGACCGAACTCATCGCCGCCGAAAACGGCTTCACCGTCGACATGGACGGCTTCACCGTGGAGCTCGACAAGCAGAAGGAACGCGCCCGCAACGCCACGGCCGTGGAGAACGGCGACTGGGTGGAGATCCATCCCTTCGTCAGCTGTGAATTCACGGGCTACGACACCCTCACCGACGAAGCCCAGCTCATGAAATACCGCCTGGTCAAAGCCAAGAACAAGGAACTCATCCAGCTGGTCTTCGACCGCACCCCGTTCTACGGGGAAATGGGCGGCGAGGTCGGCGACACCGGCGTGGCCACCGCCGCCTCGGGCGAGGTCATCAAGATCCTCAACACCGTCAAGGAAAACAACCTTACGATCCACATCGCAGAGCGCATCCCGACCGACGTGAGGGCCGTCTTCACGCTCAAGGTCGACGAAGTGCGCCGGCAGAAGATCGCCAACAACCATACCTGCACCCACCTGCTGCACCAGGCCCTTCGCGAAATCCTGGGCACCCATGTGGAGCAGAAAGGCTCCTTCGTGGGCGACCTGTATTTCCGCTTCGACTTCTCCCACTTCGAGAAACTGAACGAGGACACCATCGACACCGTCGAACGCCGCGTCAACGCCCTCATCCGCCAGAACTTCCCCCTCTGCGAAAAACGCAGCGTCAGCATGACGGAGGCCCGGCGCGAAGGCGCGATGGCCCTCTTCGGCGAGAAATACGGCGATAAAGTCCGCGTGGTCCGCTTCGGCGACAGCGTGGAGCTTTGCGGCGGCTGCCATACCTCGGCGACCGGCACCATCGGCTTCTTCAAAATCACGGCCGAATCGGCTGTGGCCGCCGGCATCCGGCGCATCGAAGCCGTTACCGGCCTGGAGGCTGAAATGGTGGTCGACGGCATGGAGAACGCCCTGCGCGCCGCCCGTGCCTTCTTCAACAACGCCCCCGACCTGAGCGGCGCCATCCACAAGATGATCTCGGAGAACGACGACTACAAGAAGAAGATGGAAGAGGTCATGCGCGAGCGCACCGCCCTGTTCAAGCAGGACATCATCAGCCAGGCCCGCGAGATCGACGGCCGCCGGGTCATCGCCCTCGACGCCTGCATGAACCCGATCATCCTGCGCAATGCCGCCCAGATGCTGCAGAACGAGACCCAGAACCTGGTCATCGCCGCCGCCTACGAGGTGGAAGGCAAGCCGCAGCTGCTGCTCATGTACTCCGCCGACCTGGTGAAGGCCGGCAAGAACGCCCAGGCCGACATCAAGGAAGCCGCCAAGTCCATCCAGGGCGGCGGCGGCGGACAGCCGGGCCTGGCCACCGCCGGTGGCAGGAATCTTGCAGGTCTGCACGACGCGCTCGACTCCCTGATTGCCGCAGCGACCCGTTAGTGGATGAAAAAGCTCGACCTCTACCTCATCAAGACTTTCATAGGCCCCTTCGTGGCGGTCTTCCTCATCGTCGTGTTCTCACTGTCGATGCAGTTCATCTACTCGTTCGTGAACGAGCTGATGGGTAAAGGCCTGGGCTTCGGCGTCATCGCCGAATTCATGGGATGGGCTTCCTGTACCCTCTTCCCCAACGCCATTCCGCTGGCCACGCTGCTGGCCTCCATCATGACCCTGGGCAACCTGGGCGAGCGCAACGAGCTGCTGGCCATGAAAGCGGCCGGTATCTCGCTGATGCGCATTCTTGCGCCGCTGATGATCGTCTCGGTCCTGATCTCCATCGGCGCCTTTTTCGCCGCCGACCGGCTGGTTCCGCTGGCCTTCAACAAGGTCTACACCTTGAAGGCCGACATCGGACGCACCAAGGACGAGATCAAGATTCCGACCGGCATCTTCTATGCCGGCATCGAAGGCTACAACCTCCGCATCTCCGAGCGCAACGAAGAGACCGACATGATGTACGATCTGGTGATCTACGACCACACCGGCAACAGCGGCAACAGCGACAATGTGATCCTGGCCGACAGCGGCCGCATGCGCATCACCCCCGACAAGAAAAACCTGATCTTCGACCTCTACAGCGGCTGTTCCTACAGCGAAAACAACCAGATGAACTACCGCGACACGACGCTCGAGCTGCTCCGCTCGCGCTTCGAAGAGCAGCAGATGATCATCTCGCTCGACAACTACACCTTCGAGCGTTCGACGGAAGACCAGTACGGCGACGAGATCAAGGCCCTCGGCCTGAAGCGGCTGCACCACGACCGCGACTCCCTCTCGCGGCGCGTCGACACGGTCGTCATGCGCCAGCTTCCGCGCTTCATGAGCGTCATGGGCATGCACTATCTCTACCAGCTCGACACCCTCCGGCCCGATTCGGCCTACATCGGCTGCCTCTACGTCGACAGCCTGAGCCAGGACTTCACACCCCAGCAGCACCTGCGCGTCAACCAGACCTCCGTCGGCAAGGCGCAGCAGGGACTGGAACAGGTGAACCAGTTCTACATCGAGACAAAATACGACCTGGGCATCATCCGTCGCATCAACATCGAGATGATCCTCAAGTTCACCCTGTCGATCTCATGCCTGCTGTTCTTCTTCGTGGGAGCGCCGCTGGGCGCCATCATCCGGAAGGGCGGACTGGGCGCGCCGGTCATCATCTCGATCTTCTTCTACCTCATCTATTACATCATCGACATTATCGGCCGCAAGCTGGCCAAGGGATCGCTCCCGCCTCTGGTGGGCACGCTGATCTCGACAGCCATCCTCCTGCCGGTCAGCATCCTTCTCACCCGCAAGTCCACCCAGGACTCCTCGCTCTTCAACATGGATACCTACAAAGAGTTCTTCCGCCGCATCGGCAAGTGGATCACCAAGCGCTACCACCGCTTCATCAATTTGTTCCGGCGGGGCGGCGGCAAGGTGCGCATCGTCTACATGGGTACGCCCGAGTTCGCCGTGGCGCCGCTCGAGAAGCTGCTGCAGGCAGGCTATGAAGTGGCCGGCGTGGTGACTGCCGTCGACAAGCCGGCCGGCCGCGGCATGGCCGTGCGCGAGAGCGCCGTCAAACAGTACGCCGTAGCCCGCGGCATCCCCGTGCTGCAGCCCGAAAAGCTCAGGGATCCGGACTTCCTCGCACAACTGGCCGCCTTGAAAGCCAATCTTTTCGTGGTGGTCGCCTTCCGCATGCTGCCCAAAGAAGTGTGGCAGATGCCGTCGATGGGCACCTTCAACCTGCACGCGTCGCTGCTGCCGCAGTACCGCGGCGCAGCCCCCATCAACTGGGCCATTATCCGCGGCGAGAAATTCACGGGTGTCACGACCTTCCTGCTCGACGAGCAGATCGACACCGGCAAGATCCTCTTCCAGGAAAACTGCGCCATCGAGGACTACGAAGATGCCGGCGCCCTGCACGACAAACTCATGAAGATGGGCGCCGACCTCGTGCTCAAGACGGTCGATGCGATGGAGAACCACCGTACCAAGCCGTACGAGCAGTCCCCGGGCATGAACAAGACCCTCTATCCGGCGCCGAAGCTCACGCGCGACAACTGCCACATCGACTGGACCGCCAGCGCCCGCCGCGTCAGCCTGCTCATCCGCGGCCTGAGTCCCTACCCGGCCGCCTGGACCACGCTCGTCAAAGACGACGGCACCCGGCTGGGCATCAAGCTCTACGACAGTTACGTCGTGCCTTGTGCCGACGACGACCCGCGTACGCCCGGCCAGCTGACCACCGACGGCAAGTCTTGGATCGAGGTCCGCTGCGGCCAGCAGGCGCTCCGCATCCTCAGCCTCCAGCTCTCCGGCAAGAAACGCATGGACGTCGCCGACTTCCTCCGCGGCTTCCGGGAACCTGAAAGCTATCACTTTGAATAAGCGAAAACGAGCAGCGGCTGGGAACAGCCGCTGCTCGTTCATAACCCTGAAACAGGTCTTTATTTCTCAGCTTTCTGCTTTTCGCTGATCACCTTTAACATATCGTCGACCATCGCGTCGATGTCCCACTGCGGCTTCCAGCCCCATTCTTCACGGGCGCAGCTGTCGTCCATCTTGTTGGGCCAGGAGTCGGCGATGGCGGCCTTCACCGGGTCGACCTTGTAGTCGAAGGTGGCATCGGGAATCCGTTTCTTGATGACCTCGAAGAGTTCGCGCGGGCAGAAGCTCATGGCGGCGATGTTGAAGCTGTTGCGGTGGACGAGTCTGGACGGGTCGGCTTCCATCACTTCCACGGCGGCGCGCAGGGCGTCGGGCATGTACATCATGTCCATATAACTGTCTTCCGGCACTTCGCAGGTATAATGGTGACCGGGTTTGAGGATCTCGTAGAAGACTTCCACGGCATAGTCGGTGGTACCGCCGCCGGGCAGGGCGCCGTTGGAGATGATGCCGGGGAAGCGGACGCTGCGGGCATCCACGCCGAAGCGCTGCCAATGGTAATCGCCCAGCAGTTCGCCTGTCACCTTGCAGATGCCGTAGATGGTGTTCGGGCGCATGATGGTATCCTGCGGGGTATTGTCGTGCGGGGTATTCGGGCCGAAGGCGCCGATGGAACTCGGCGTGAAGATCGAGCAGTGGTAGGCCTGCGCGATGTTCAGGGCGTTGATCAGGGCCGTGATGTTGAGGTGCCAGGCCACGCCGGGCATGTGTTCGCCTTTGGCGCTGAGCAGGGCCACGAGGTTGTAGATGGCGTCGACCTTGTATTTCTTTACAAGTTCCTCGAAATGCTTGGCGTCCAGCACGTCAAGCTTTTCGGCAATGGCGCCGCGACCGAGTTTTTCGACGAGTTCGTCTTTCAAATCTGCGGCAATTACATTATCTTCGCCATAAATATGCTGGAGATAAGGGACAAGCTCGGTACCGATCTGTCCGCCCGCTCCGACCACAAGAATCCTTTTCATTTATTCTGACAATTTAAAATCAATTTGTCCACAAATTTAATAAAAATCAATTATCGCGCGTACGGTTTCTTGGATTTTGGCGCCGCAAGAGCTGAAAAAATAGAAACGGTCCGGCCCAGTTTCGAGGCTTTCCTCGCCGAAGGCCGCCATGGAGAGATGGGCTATCTGGCGCGGAACCTGGAGAAGCGCTTCGATCCGGCGCAGCTGGTGCCCGGCGCGGAAAGCGTGCTCTGCTTCCTGGTGCCCTACGGGCAGGCGGGCGGCGGCGTGGCGGGCTTCGCCCAGGGCGTGGACTATCATAAGATTGTCAAGGACCGGCTGTTTGCCGTCATTGAAGAACTGAAAGCGGCCTTCCCCGCTTTCGAAGGCAGGCCGTTTGTCGACAGCGCGCCGGTTCTCGAACGCTACTGGGCTGTCAGGGCCGGGCTCGGGTTCATCGGGCAGAACAATTTCTTCATCTCGCCCGACTTCGGCCTGCGGACCCTCATCGGCGTCATCGTCTGCAACATTCCGGCCGGCCGCTTCACACCGCACGCGCCGCTGGCAGCCACCGGATGTGGCGCCTGCGGTGCCTGCCTCCGTGCCTGCCCCACCGGTGCGCTCCGCGCCCCCTTCGACCTCGACGCCCGCCGCTGCATCGCCTACCTGACCGTGGAGTCGCATGCGCCCGTCCCGCTGACGCTCGAAGAGCGGCAAGGCTGGCGCTTCGGCTGCGAAGCCTGCATGCAGGCCTGCCCCTGGGACAAGCCGCTCACGCCGCTGCCCGAATTCGAGACGCACCGCGCCGACATCAGCGCCCTGGCCAAAAGCTGGGACGCTCTCTCCGATACGGAATTTAAACAGCGCTTCGCCGACTCCGGGCTCCTTCGCGCCGGCCTGGAACATCTTAAATAGTGTTGCCGCAGTCCGCGAAAAACAGCAGCACACCGGCCGGATGTGAAAGCGTCAGCGTGAACGCATCGGACAGCGCCTCGTTGAGCGTGGCTTTCCAGAGCGTATCGAAACGAACGGCATCGGTCGGGTACTTCAGCCCGGCCGACGTTATGCGGAGGCTGTTGTCGAAAGCGAAGATCGAAATCTGCTGCCCCGGAACGGACGGCAGCGTGGCGCTGTCGAAGAGGGCCGTGAAACGGCCGTAGTCCGTCAGGATTTCCACCGGGCAGGCGGCTTCGCGCGCATAGTCGAGCAGCAGCGAGACATTGCCCAGCGTATGGTCCTCCCGCCGGCCCGTCGCGCCCAGGATCGTGATGCGCCGCGGCTGCAGCGTCAGCGCCTCATGAAAAGCCTTGGTCAGGTCATTGTCGTCCTGTTCGGCCACCCGGGTAAGGATCGCCGCGTAGCGAGCCTTGAACAAAGGCGACAGGGAGTCGAGGTCCCCGACGATCCGGTCGGGCTCCAGGCCGTACGCCACGAGCGCTTCCGCCGCCGAGTCGCAGCAGATACGGACATCCGCCGCGCGCAGCACCGCCAGCGGCGCCTCCGCCCGCGGGAAGTCACCCGCCGCCAGAATGACGATATGAGGATCTTTCTGCACAGGGCAAATATATCACTTTTTCGTCAACAGTTGAAAGATTAATCTTAACTTTACCTTGTAATCCTTATCGTTATGAAGAAGATTCTCCTGCTTTCCCTTCTGCTGGCCGTCGCCTTCGGCGCATCCGCACAGGACAGTTTCAAGAAATACGGCTTCAAGTCGTGCATCGCCAGGAAACAGACCACTTTCAGTGGACAGGTAACCAACGGTACCGTCTATATCGACCATTACGGCGCCTTCGAATGTGACATCCAGACGATGGACATTCCCGGCTTCGTGACCTACGATTACGGCATTCTGACGCGGAAAGACCGCATCTGGACCTTCAACATCCAGGAGGGAAAGGTCGACAGCAAAGAGTCGCCCAACCCCATGTCTGACCTCAACTTCCTCAATCTCACGGAAGAACAGGCCGAAAAATATGGCATTCAGGACCTCGGCGAGGAGGAGTGCATGGGCAGGCCCTGCCATAAATACACCTACACGGTGATCACGAACCGAAAGCCCGTCGAATGGACCGTCTGGACCTACAAGGGTTTCCCGCTGAAAACCATCGTCAAGCAGCGCCGGCATGAATCGGTCATCGAAGTCGTCGACTTCCAGGAGAATGTTCCGGTCCCTGACAGGATCCTCAACCTGATTCCGGAATAATGTAAAACGCCGGCCCGCAGGGTCGGCGTTTTACGTCACGGCAGGTTCACGAAGTAGTCGCGCAAATCCTTCCAGCGGTAGTACGGCCCCTTGTAGGGCTTGAGGGCCGGAATGCGGGTCTCGCGCTCATTGCGGAGGATCTTCACCAGCACATCTCCCTTGGGGTTTTTGTAGAAGATCAGTTGGAGGTTGGAGCCCATCGGCATCTGTTCGAAGCTGTACCAGCCACGCTCCTCGGCCTCCGTCATGGAGATCGTCTTTTCATAACCTTCCAGCCGGAGGTAGCTCAGCAGCGGCAGCAGGCCGGAATCGTGGCCGAAACGCAGGTCGGCAGCGATATCGTTGCCGGCCACGGCGGCGTCGGCCTTATCTATGAAGTCAGCGAGGATTTTTCGCCCCGTCTCGTTGAAACGGCAGCCGTTTTCCAGCGTGTTGGCCATCGAATCGAAATGGGAGAGGTTCTCGCAGTGCCACAGGTTGTACAGTTCTTCTTCCGTGAAGAAACGGTGGATGTCGGGCAGGTCATAGTCGTCGGCCAGGCACTGGTTGATCCCGCCGGCATAGAAAACATAATAGATGAACTGGCGCACCTCGTAGCGGCCCAGATGCTGCGCGGCCACCCACGGATCCGAGAACCAGGCGTTCATCGCGCGGGTCGGGTCGAGGCGGGCATGGAGCACGGAGTCGAAGACGGCGGCGTGTGATGCGTTGCGCTTGACGCTCGTGCCCGGGGCGATGTGGTGCATGAAGCGCTCGCCGGCATACACGTCGAAGCGGAGCTGCGGCGCGTTGCCCTTGAGGGACATCGTGAAATTGGCCAGCGACTGGATGCAGCGCTGCACATAACTGGATTCGGCGATCACGCGGTCGCGGTCAGCCTGACGGAAAACACCCGGGACGCGTTCATACAGACGCCGGGCGATCTCCTGGTGTTCGCGACCGCCCCGGAGCGTCAGGTAGCCAGCCTGATCGACATGGCTCTGTTCCAGCGCCTTGAGAGCCTCGTGCAAGGCTTTGCCTTCGGCCGAGAGGACACCCAGCGAATCCAGGCTGTCGAAAAGATGCGACACGCGGGTTACCGAATTCATGGACGTGAGATACCGGCTGCCATGACGGCCGTAATGGCTCACGTAAAAAGGCGCATAGCCGTTCGGGGCCGGCGTATCCGCCAGCGTCGCCGGGGCTTCATAGCTGTGATGGACACCGCCATAGCGTTCGGGGTTCTCCTGCAGCCGTTTTCGGGCATCCTGGCCCTGCACCGGTGCGATGGCCAGCAAGACTGTCGCAAAGAGTAAGAATAGTTTTTTCATGGGTCAAGTATTAGATGCCGGGGCAAGCCCGGCATGACGTTTTAGCAGGGGGATGACGTTATATCATTATTTGGAGGTAAACGATTCAGCAGCGGTGTGGCCGCGGTATTCCTTGGCGTAGAGGCATTCGATCTCGACGAGGCCGGTGTTGAAAACACCTTCCTGCGTGACATAGAATTCTTCGGTCACCGTGGTCTTCTCCTCGGGCAGCAGTTCCCAGTAATAGTTGGTTTCGGAAGGCTTGACCTCGCGGTAGAAGCCCCACCAGCTGAAATAGGAGCGCTCGTCCACAGGATAGAACGAGGCAGGCCGCATGGCGCGCATCTGCACGAAGCTGCGGTTCTCGCTGTTGTCGATGTCGTAGTAGACGGTGATCTTGTCGCCGACCTTGAGCTTCGCGCCATCGGCGAGAGGCTCCTGGCCGTTGCGGACGAAACGGCGCCGGATGGAGATCTCGTTGGCGGAGGCCTTCACGCGGCTGAGTTCCGTGGTGTAGGTATAGTACACGGCACCGAGCTTCAAGTCCTTTGCCTTGCTGGCGATGAGCGCGTGGACGGCGTCGGTCGTGGCCACGGTGTTTTCCCAGGCCTGGTTGTGCTTCTGCAGCAGCATCCACTGGGCGATGCCGTCGACCATCTTCCGCTCCTTCAGCGAAGCGAAGAGTTCCATGAGCTGCGCGTGGGCGTAGATTTCGCTGTTCATGAGGCCGCGGTACGGCATCACGGCGTTGGGGAAGTAGCAGCCGACGGTCGGATTCTCCACGGCGTAGTCCTTGAGGGATTCACGCAGCAGCTTGACGCGCTTGTCGAAGCGCTTGTCGGCGTACGGCGTGCCGGCTGCGCGCAGCATCGTGTTGCAGAGCTGGGCCTTTTCGAGGATGGACAGATTCTGCCAGCCTTCGCCGCCCTTGTCCACGAACTGCTGGAAAACGGCATTGGCCTTGTCGCTGAGGGCGATGTCGAACCAGAGGCTGCGGATGCCGAAGTCGCGGATGTAGGCGAAAGGCGCGAAGGTCTTGCTCTGCGCACTGCGGAGCACCACATGTTCGTCAAGGGCAGCGGCTGCCTGACGCACCATCTGCAGTTCGTCGGCGGAAAGCGCGAGGGCGCCCACCTGCCGCAGCTGCCCCAGCTTCTCGAGGAAGTAGAGCGTGATCATGTCGCTGCCGGGCATGCCGCGGAACCAGCTGAAGCGGCCGTCGCGCTCCTGGAAGGTCTTGAGCGCGGAGAAAGCCTGGGCGCGGAACGCGGCATAAGCGGCCGGATCGTCCTGCAGCACAAAGTTTCGCATCTGGTTGATGTACAGCTGGTTGATCCAGTTGATGGCGTTCTCGCACGCAGGCTTCTTCGCCACGGGCAGCGATTCCTTCACGGCATCGAGCGTGGAGTACTCGGCATATTCGATCTTCGGGTTGGCGGCTCCGAACTGCTTGCGAAGCTGCTTCTCATAGTAGGCGTGGTCTTTGCCCTGGCCCAGGATGAACGAGGCCGCCTCGGTGAGGGTGACGGTATTGGGCACAACCTGAATCTCGTGCTGTTCGCCATCGCTCGCAGTGGGGGTGGCGAACCAGATGCGGACCGTCAGCTTCTGCGTCCCGCCCGGCACGTCAAGGGTCCAGGCTACTTCGTCCTGGGCGCCGGCGAGCAGACTCTTCTTCTGGCCGCCCATGCCCTTGAGCTTCAGCTTGCGACCCTGGTCATCGAGAATTTCCACATAGGCCGTGCCGTTGAGCTGCCTGTCACTCAGGTTCACGAGTTTGCTCTTGAGTACCAGCCGGTCGCCCTGCGTAGCGAAGAGCGGCACCGAGGGCATCACCATCAGTTCTTTCTGCACCACGAACTCCGTTTCGGCGTTGCCCGTGTACAGGCGTTTGTCGTGCGCCAGCACCAGCACCCGGAAGGTGGTCAGCAGGTCGCCCGGCGTGTAGCGGACCTTCGTCACGCCGCCCTTCTCCGCGCAGATGTGCGGATAGAACGCCATGAGCTCGCTGAAATTCGTGCGGCCCTCGAAGGCGGGTGCTTCTTCCTCTTCCTCCTGGATGCCTGCGGCGTCCATCATGGCGTCGTTCGCCACACTCTTGTATAGGGCCGCTTCTTCCATCACCATGCCGTCCCGCGTCGCATAGCCCGCCATCCGCGCGTTCATCATCCGCTTGGCCGACAAGGCATGCCAGCTGTCGAGCGAAGAGTGGACGGAAGGCCGGCCCACGGACGGGTATTCCCGGAGCGGGCGGAAATCAAACGTGTTGCGGCCATAGCGGTCGGTGGTCATGTCGAAGATCGACACCAGCAGTTCGGAACCTTCCGGCGCCCGGATGGTCATCTCTTCCTGTGCTCCCGGCGTGGTCTTGTCGCGGAAGGTCTCGATGGCGATGTCGAGCCGCACGTCACTCCGACGCTTGAACTCGTACTGCTTGGTGATGATTTTTCCATCGTAGACACCGAAGATGACCATGTTGACACAGCTGCGCCAGGCCGGATCGTACGGAATCCTGAACTTGCGCAGTTCGTTCTGCAAGTGCACGCTCTCGTGGTAGAGAATCTTTGCATTGTCGAAAATCTCCAGTTCAAAGTACAGGTCTTCTTCCGACGTTCCCAGCACGAACTCGATCTCACCCTCCGTCTTCACCGGATAATAGAAGTACCGCTGCTGGCAGGGCAGTTTCCGGTCGTCGGTGCTCATGACGATGATCTGCCGGCTGGTGCGGGTCTCGCGGCCGCGGTATTCGGTACGGGCCTTGATCGTATAGAGGCCGGACGGCAGCGCGTCAAAGCCCGGCGCCAGCGCTTCGTTGGACATGAACGTGCCCTGGGCCACGGCTTTCCCCTCTTCATCGAGGAGCGACCAGTCGCCCTGGAAGCTGTACGGCGTTCCGTTGAGCGTCGTTCCCTTGACCGTCACCTCTTTCACGCGGTCTTTGTCGATGATTGTGCGGCTGCCCAGCATCCGCCCCTTCGGCAGGTCGATGTACAGGTCGAGCGGGATGTCGCCCACCGGCACGGAAATCTGGCTTTCGTGTACTTCACCCTGCGGATCCACGGCGCGGACGCGGATGTCGTAGCTGGCCTTGTAGAGGTCCTGCATGTCTTCCGGACGGGAGCCCGTGTAAACCGGGCGTTCCGCCGTAAACAGGATCTCGAAGTGCCCCTGGTTGTCGGAGAGCGTGCTGCCTTCGCCGACCTTTTCGTACCAGGAACTCCACCAGCCCGCCTTGGTAGCCACCAGGCAGGTGCGGGTGATGGAATATTCAATGGTGCCGCCCGCCACGGAGAAACCGGCGAAGCTCTGGAGCGAGCCGCCCTGGCGGACCACGTCGCCGAAGCAGAGCACCTCACCCACAGGCTGCAGCGTCACATTGAAGTTGGGCCGCTTGTACGCTTCCACGCGGATGGCCTTGAGCGAACGGTAGCCCTCCCGGATGATGTAACGCCCGTTCTTGCTGCCCTCCGGCAGGGTGAAGAAGCCGCTGGCGGAACCCATGTCGTTGGTCAGGAGCTTCACCTGGGCCACGGTGTCGGGCGAGGAGCTGTGCTGCAGCATCAGTTCCAGCTGCTGGTTGGCCAGCACTTCGCCCTCCGTCTCGGAGGCTTTGTAGCAGATCACCTTGAAATAGATGGTATCGCCGGGCTTGTAAAGGTTGCGGTCGGTGAAGATAATGGACTGGGTAACCTGCCTGAGCTTGTCGGTGCGGTCGTACCACTCCTCGTCCTGCAGGCCGCTGATCAGCGGCGCATACGTGTCTTCACCCGCTTCGACGCGCAGGAAATAATGGTTTTTGCGATCGGAAGGCGCCTTGCCGGCATCGATGGCCGAGAAGCCTTGTCCGTCAAAGCGGCCGGTCAGCCAGGGTTTCAGCTTCAGGATGCTGCTCGTATTCTTGTCGTAGATGTTCTTGAAAACGGAGAACCGGCCCTGCGGGATGGGCTTGCCGGTACGGAAATCGGCGGCATAGACTTCGGGACTGCCGCCACGGATGCGCAGGGCGCCCACGACATCGCTGACGTTGACGCTCTCGTAGCACACCTCCCGGCCGTCCGGGGTTGCGAAACGGATCACATAGACGCCGGGCGTGGGGAAGTCCACGGTCGTGACGCGCTGCTCGCTGATATTATACTCGTTCCGGAAGCCCGTCACCTCGGTTTTGTCCAGCAAGGTGGCGTTCTGCTCAAGGAGCTGGAGCGAGGCGTCTCCCATGTAGGGCAGGAACACCACATCCTTGTTCATGCGATAGACCCGCTGCTCGACTTTGTCGACATTGCGGGTGTTCAGGGTGTATTCCACCCCGCTTGCAGGGGCCATGGTCTCGTGCGACGAAGTGCTCAGCGAGCGGGAGTCCATCGATGTGATGAAGGACTCGAGCGATTTTTTGTACGTTCCCACGCGCTTGTGCCGGAGGAGCGCTTCCGCCTCCCGGCGCAGGGCCAGGTAGTCTTCGCCGCTGACAACGCTGCGCGAACGGCGGTCCACGGCTTCCTTATGGTTCTGGAGCTGCCGGTAGAGCAGCATCATGACGCGGGGATGTTTCGCGTACTTGACGACATATGCGTCGAGACTGTCCGTCATCACCCGGCGGTTGATCGCCATGTACGAAGGATAGTAGGCATTGGCCTCTTTCCAGTTGTACTTGGTGAGGTTCTCGTAGAGGCGTTCGGCCACGATCAGCTGCTCCAGCTCATCGCCGGCGGCGATGGTCTTCTGCTCCAGTTCTTTCAGGTAGCCGGCAGCCGTCTGGGGCTTGCCTTCTTTTTCGGCCTTCTGGACCTTGGACCAGAGGCGCGAATAGGTGGTTTGTGCATCCATGGTACATACAACAGTGGCCAGCAAAGCGACCGTCCAAAGCAATCGTTTCATGGTAAACTCGGGTTTTGCCAATTAAAGATAACGAAAAATATACCAATTTTGCCTATCTTTGCTTTGATTAGCACTACAGCATGAAATTCGACGTACTTTCCACGGATCCGATGACCAGTGCCCGCCGCGGCCGGATCACCACCGACCACGGCACCATCGAGACCCCCATCTTCATGCCGGTCGGCACGGTCGGCTCCGTGAAGGGCGTGTACCATAAAGACTTGCGCGAGGACATCCACGCGCAGATCATCCTGGGCAACACCTACCACCTCTACCTGCGCCCCGGGCTTGACATCCTGCGACGGGCCGGCGGCCTGCACAAATTCACTTCCTGGGACCGCCCCATCCTGACCGACAGCGGCGGCTTCCAGGTTTTTTCGCTGGCCCAGAGCCGCAAACTCACTGAGGAAGGCTGCATCTTCCAGTCGCACATCGACGGGTCGCGGCATATCTTCACGCCCGAAAACAACGTCGACACCCAACGCATCATCGGCGCCGACATCGTGATGGCGCTCGACGAGTGCTGCCCGGGCGACGCGGACTACCGATACGCCGAGAAATCGCTGGGCCTCACCCAGCGCTGGCTGGAGCGCTGCATCCGGCATTTCGACGAGACCGAACCCCTCTACGGCTACAGCCAGACCTTCTTCCCCATCGTGCAGGGCTGCGTCTATCCGGACCTGCGCCTGCGGGCTGCCGAGCACGCGATGGCCTTCCGGCGCGAAGGCTACGCCATCGGCGGACTTGCCGTGGGAGAGCCCACCGAAAAGATGTACGAGATGCTGGAGCTCCTGCATCCCGTGCTGCCGCAGGACAAGCCCCGTTACCTGATGGGCGTGGGCACCCCCGCCAACCTGCTGGAAGGCATCGCCCGCGGCGTCGACATGTTCGACTGCGTGATGCCCACCCGCAACGGGCGCAACGCCATGCTCTTCACCAGCGAAGGCATCATCCACATCAAGAATAAGAAATGGGCCGACGATTTCTCGCCGCTCGATCCGGCTGGAACATCTTTTGTAGACCACTGCTACACCAAAGCCTACCTGCGCCACCTGTTCGCAGCCGGCGAGATGCTGGCCGCCCAGATCGCCAGCCAGCACAACCTGGCCTTCTACCTGCATCTGGTCGAACAGGCGCGTGAACACATCGAAGCGGGAGACTTCGGCAGCTGGAAGGAGCAGACCATCCGGAAGCTTGACACCCGATTGTAGCCCATGGACCTGTCAAACATCAAGATTCTCGACAAGTACATCGTGAAGAAGTTCCTCGGAACTTTCTTTTTCACGATCATGATCGGCGTGTCCATCGTCATCATCTTCGACCTGAGCGAGAAAATCGACAAGTTCGTGGAGAAGAGCGTCCCGATCCAGGAGATCATCTTCGACTACTTCGGGGGCTTCATCCCGTGGATCGTCAACAACTTCAGCCCGCTGATCGTCTTCATTTCGGCCATCTTCTTCACTTCTAAACTGGCGCAGAACAGCGAGATCGTAGCCATGCTGTCGGGCGGCATCAGCTTCCGCCGCATCATGGCGCCCTACATGTTCTCGGCCGCTGTCATCTGCGGCCTGTCGCTGTTGCTGGGCCTCTACATCATCCCGCCCGCCAACCAGAAACGCCTCGATTTCGAGAACAAATACATCAAGCCCCAGAGCATCGTGGCCAACACCCAGCGCAACATCCACTACCAGATCGCACCGGGCGAATTTGTGTATTTCGGGCAGTTCAGCTCCGCGAGCAACACGGCCTACGGCTTCACCCTGGAGCGCATCGAGAACAACCGCATCGTCTCGAAGCTCTCCGCCAACTCGGCGGCGTGGGACAGCACCTTCCAGGGCTGGCGGCTGCGCAACTACTACATCCGCGACTTCTACGGGGAATCCGAAGTGGTACGGACCGGCAAACAGCTCGACACGGTGATCCAGCTGACCCTGGCGGATTTCTACCGCCGCAAGAATTCCGTGGAGTCGCTCTCCGGACAGGACTTGAACGAACTGATCCGGGTGCAGAAGATGCGCGGCGATTCCGAGGTCAAGCGCTCGCTCATCGAGAAGAACAACCGCATCGCGATGCCGTTCTCGGCCTTTGTGCTGACCATCATCGCCGTGTCGCTGTCTTCACGCAAGAAGCGCGGCGGCCTGGGCCTGAACATCGGCATCGGCCTGGCCATCAGCTTCGCCTACATCCTGTTCATGCGCTTCAGCCAGATGTTCGTGCTCAAGGGCATCATGGCGCCTGCTCTGGCCATGTGGGTGCCCAACATCGTCTTCGCCGTCGTGGCGGCCATCCTCTACAGGATTGCACCGAAATAAATCAACGCATTTCGATATGAACGCCAAATCCAATCTGAAATTCAGGCTCATCGTGATGAACTTTCTGGAGTTCGCCGTCTGGGGAGCCTATCTCACGTCGCTGGGCCGCTACCTGGGCAACATCGGCCTCGGATCGCACATCAAGTGGTTCTTCGCCATGCAGGGCATCGTGTCCATCTTCATGCCTACCCTCATGGGCATCCTGGCCGACCGCCGCATCCAGGCGCAGAAAGTGCTGTCGCTCTGCCACGGCCTGGCCGGTATCTTCATGCTGGGCGCCGGCTATTACTGCCTGTCGGCCGGCGACGCCGTCCAGTTCGGCCCGCTCTTCGTGCTCTACAGTATCAGTCTGGCTTTCTTCATGCCGACCATCGCCCTGGTCAATTCGGTAGCTTACAATGCGCTCCGTGAGCAGAATATGGATCCTGTGAAGGAGTTCCCGCCGATCCGCGTGTTCGGCACCATCGGCTTCATCTGCAGCATGTTGACGACCAATTTCCTGAAGATCGACGGCGTGGCCATGCAGGATAGCTACACGCAGCTGATGTCCTCCGGGCTCCTGTCCCTCGTGCTCTGCGTCTATGCCCTGTCGATGCCCAAGTGCCCGGTCAACCGCAGCAAAGACAAGACCAATTTCGTGGACGCTTTCGGCCTGAAGGCCTTCACCCTGTTCAAGGACAGCCAGTTCGCCGTGTTTTTCATCTTTTCGATGCTGCTGGGCGCTTCGCTCCAGATCACGAACGGCTATGCCAATACCTTCCTGGGCTCCTTCGCGGCTGATCCGGCCCTGGCCGGCACCTTCGCCGTGAAGCACTCCAACGCCCTGATCGCCATCTCCCAGGCGTCCGAGACGCTCTGCATCCTGCTCATTCCGTTCTGCATGCGCAAGTTCGGCATCAAGAAGGTGATGCTCATCGCCATGATGGCCTGGGTGTTCCGTTTCGCCTTCTTCGGCCTCGGACATCCGTCCATGCCGGGTGTGCTGCTCTTCGTGCTCAGCTGCATTGTCTACGGCATCGCGTTCGACTTTTTCAACATCTCGGGTTCGCTCTATGTGGAGCAGCGCACCGGCGCAGACATCCGTTCCAGCGCGCAGGGTCTCTTCATGATGATGACCAACGGCTTCGGCGCTTCGGTCGGCACCCTCGCCGCCGGCGCGGTGATCGACGCCTGCGATGTGTTCAACACCCCGGCCAACTGGCCGAAAGCCTGGTTCATCTTCGCCGGCTACGCCCTGGTCGTCGCCCTGCTCTTCGCGGTCTGCTTCAAGTACAAGCACGTACCCGAGGCTAACGAGGTCGAAAAGACTAACGCATAAATATAGCCGGCTCAATTGAGTCGGCTATATTTTGGCCGCTAACAAGTCCGCATCAGCGGACCGCCGGAGGCCGGTACTTTGCTAAATCCAGCATATATACGCACATCTCCCGGCATTAGCAAAGTACTAAGGCCGGGAGGCGCGGGGTTTGGGGCAGCGCCCCAGTAACTCAGGAATTTCCGGACTTGCGGGGAGCAACGACTTTGCGAGCGGCGGGAGCCGACTTCGTAGCGTTCTCGTTCGCAGCCTTGGGCGAATTGGCCTTGCGGGAAACGGTCTTCTTGGCCGGCGTAGCAGCCTCACCTTCCGTAGCGGCAGCCTTCTTGGCGCCACTGCGGCGGGTCGTCGTCTTCTTGACTTCCTTCTCGGGAGCGGCAGCAGCCTCGGCGAAATCAACCAGCTGGATGATAGCCATGTCGGCAGCGTCACCCACGCGGAAACCGGTGCGGACGATGCGGGTGTATCCACCCGGACGGTCGGCGATCTTCGGAGCGACAACGCGGAAGAGCTCGCTGACGGCTTCTTTCTGCTTCAGGTAGCTGAAAACGATGCGGCGGGAGTGCGTGGTGTCTTCCTTCGATTTGGTGATGAGGGGTTCCACATATGTGCGCAGTGCTTTGGCTTTGGCAACCGTGGTCTCGATCTGCTTGTTGAGGATGAGCGACGAAGCCATGTTGGCCAGCATTGCCTTGCGGTGACCGCTCTGACGGCCCAAATGATTAATAGCCCTGTTATGCCTCATAATTCTCTATTTCTGTTTCAGTGGTTTCTGTTTCTTTTTCGTTATCCGCAGCGGCGTCCTCGGGAGCCGACTGCTTCGGTTCGATGCCGTACTTGGCCACGTCCATGCCGAAGTTCAGTTTCACCTTCTCGATGAGCACCTCGATCTCGTTCATGGACTTCTTGCCGAAGTTGCGGAACTTCATCAGCTCACCGCGTTGGTGCGAGACCAGGTCGGCGAACGTATCGATATTGGCCGCCTTCAAGCAGTTGAGTGCCCGAACGGAGAGATCCATGTCGGAGAGCTTGCTGAGCAGGAGATGACGCATGCGAAGTGCCTCCTCGTCGAGTTCCTTGCTGTCGACCTCGACCGGCGTTTCGGGCGTGATCTTCTCGTCGGAGAAGAGCATGAAGTGGTAGATCAGAATCTTGGCCGCTTCCTTGAGGGCTTCCTTCGGATGGATGGAACCGTCCGTGGTGATCTCAAGGTTGAGCTTGTCGTAGTCGGTCTTCTGTTCGACACGCCAGGGTTCGACCGTATACTTCACATTCTTGATCGGCGTGAAGATGGAGTCGATGGCGATGGTATCGACGGGAGCGAGCTCGACTTTGTTCTCGTCGGCAGGGACATATCCCCGGCCTTTGCCGATCCGGATATCCATCTTCAGCTTCACCGTGGGCTCCATGGAGCAGATGTGCAGTTCAGGATTGAGGACCTTGAAGGAGGAGAGATGTTTGGAGATATCTTCAGCGGTGAACTCCTGCTTGCCGCTCACTTCGATGGTGGCGGACTCGCCGTCCACATCCTCGATCATCCGTTTGAAGCGAACCTGCTTGAGGTTGAGCACGATGTCGATGACGCTCTCGATGACGCCCGGGATGGTGTCGAACTCGTGTGCGACACCATCGATGCGGATCGAGGTGATGGCGAAACCCTCCAGCGAGGAGAGCAGGATCCGGCGCAACGCGTTGCCGATGGTAATTCCGTAGCCCGGCTCAAGCGGCCGGAATTCGAAACGACCAAAGGTGTCGGTTGCCTCGAGCATGATCACCTTGTCCGGTTTCTGGAATGCTAAAATGGCCATTTCTGTCAATTTTTACTTGGAGTACAACTCGACGATCAACTGTTCATTGATGGTTTCGGGAATCTCGCTCCGCTCAGGCAGGCTGGCGAACTTGCCGGCGCATTTAGCGGCATCCCACTCAAGCCAGGGATACTTGCCGGCGGCGGCGTTCAGGCTGTCCTGAATGACTTCCAGGCTCTTGGAGCGCTCGCGGACACCCACGATGCTGCCGGTCTTCACGATGGTCGAAGGGATGTTGCAGACATTGCCGTCGACGGTGATGTGGCAGTGGGAGACGAGCTGACGGGCAGCGGCGCGCGAAGGAGCGATGCCCATGCGGTAAACCAGGTTGTCCAGGCGGGATTCGAGCAGCATAAGCAGGTTTTCACCCGTACGGCCCTTCATGCGGTTGGCTTTGCCGTAAAGGTTGCGGAACTGGCGCTCGAGCACACCGTAGGTGTACTTCACTTTCTGTTTCTCAGCGAGCTGGATACCATACTCGGAAGTTTTCTTGCGCTTCTTGGCCAGGCCGTGCTGTCCCGGAGGGTAGTTCTTCTTTTCAAAATACTTGTCAGGACCGTAGATCGGCTCACCGAACTTACGGGCTATCTTGGTTTTAGGACCAGTGTATCTTGCCATAATTCAAATACTTTTAATCGTTAGACTCTACGACGTCCCTTCGGGCGGCAACCATTGTGCGGAAGCGGGGTGACATCGATGATCTCGGTGACCTCGATACCGGCTCCGTGGAGGGTGCGGATGGCGGACTCACGGCCGGCACCCGGACCTTTGACATACGCTTTAATCTTGCGCAGACCCAGGTCGTAGGCGACCTTTGCGCAATCCTGAGCGGCGACCTGAGCGGCATACGGCGTGTTCTTCTTCGAACCGCGGAAGCCCATCTTGCCGGCGCTCGACCAGCTGATCACCTGACCCGTACTGTTGGTCAGCGTGACGATGACGTTGTTGAAAGTAGACGAAATATGGGCCTGACCATAAGCGTCAACCTTGACAACTCTTTTCTTGCTTGCAGTAGTTTTCTTTGCCATAATCTAAACCTTATTTCGTTGCTTTCTTCTTGTTGGCCACAGTCTTCTTGCGGCCTTTGCGCGTACGGGCGTTGTTCTTGGTGCTCTGACCGCGGACGGGGAGGCCGATACGGTGACGGATGCCCCGATAGCAGCCGATGTCCATCAGTCGTTTGATGTTCAACTGAGTGGCAGAACGAAGTTCGCCCTCGATCTTGAATTCATTGGCAATCATCGTACGGATTGCCGCAATCTGTTCGTCGTTCCAATCCTTGACCTTGATGTCGGGATTGATGTCGAGCGTACCGAGGATCTTCTCAGCGGAGCTGCGGCCGATACCGTAAATGTAGGTCAGGCCGATGACTCCACGCTTGTTGTTGGGTAAATCTACTCCGGCTATACGTGCCATAATCTATTTTTTACTTTATTGTTTACAAATTGATAAGATTATCCCTGGCGCATCTTGAATTTCGGATTCTTCTTGCAGATAACATACAAGCGGCCTTTGCGCTTTACGATCTTGCAATCCTCACTACGCTTCTTAATGGATGTCTTTACTTTCATTGTTGTAGGTTTTTATTTGTATCTGAAAGATATTCTTCCTTTTGTCAAATCATACGGGGACATTTCGACGCGTACCTTGTCGCCCGGGAGGATACGGATGTAGTGCATCCGCATCTTGCCCGAGATGTGGGCGATGATGACGTGGCCATTGTCCAGCTCGACGCGGAACATCGCGTTCGACAGGGCTTCGATAATGGTACCTTCTTTTTCTATGGCTGACTGTTTCGGCATAAATTAAGATCGTATGGTTTAACGTTACTTTTCTTCAATAAATTCAAAAGTTGTCAGTACTTCAGGCTGTCCGTGGCGGACGACGACCGTCTTCTCAAAGTGAGCGGACTTGGCGCCGTCGGCGGTATGGACCGCCCATCCGTTTTCATCGAGATAGACCTCCTTGCGGCCGGCGTTGATCATCGGCTCGATGCAGATGACCATTCCTTCACGGAGCTTGACGCCGTGGCCGCGCCGTCCGTAGTTGGGGACCTCCGGGCTCTCGTGCATGTCGCGACCGAGTCCGTGGCCGACCAGCTCCCTGACGACGGAGAATCCGAGACCTTCGCAATACGACTGCACGGCTTCGCCGATGTCGCCCGTGCGGTTTCCCGCCACAGCCTGCGCGATGCCCAGTTCAAGCGCCTGCTTGGTGGCATCGAGCAGCTGCTGCGTGCGGGCGTCCACCTTCCCGACCGGGAACGTATAGGCGGAATCACCGTAGAAGCCTCCGTACACCGTGCCGCAGTCAACCGAGACGATGTCGCCTTCCTTCAGCTTGTAGGCGGAAGGGAAGCCGTGCACCACCACGTCGTTGACCGACATGCAGAGGGTGGCCGGGAAGCCGTCGTATCCGAGGAAACCGGGCACTGCGCCGAGCGAACGGATGAACTTCTCGGCAATCACGTCGAGCTCCCTGGTCGTAATACCCGGCTCGATGTGGCGGCCGACCTCTGCCAGTGTCTTCGACACCATCAGGGCGTTCTCGCGCAGCAGGTCGATCTCTTCTTCGGATTTGAGTCTGATCATGTGAAAGAATCTATCAAAATTACATACCCGAGCGGCCTTTGAGACGACCCGTCTTCATCAGTCCGTCGTAGTGACGCATGAGCAAGTGGTTCTCGATCTGCTGGAGCGTGTCCAGGATCACACCCACAAGGATCAGCAACGAAGTGCCGCCGTAGAAGGGAGCGAACTGGGCGTTGACGCCGAGCATGCGCGCGAAAGCGGGCAGGATGGCGACGAGGGCCAGCAGGAAGGAACCGGGAAGCGTAATGCGCGACATCACGGCATCAATGTACTCGGCCGTCTTCTTGCCAGGCTTGCAGCCCGGGATGAAACCGCCGTTCTTCTTCATTTCCTCTGCCATGTTGGTCGGGTTCACCGTAATAGCGGTGTAGAAATACGTGAACAGGATGACCATGATGGCATAGACGAAGTTGTACCAGAAACCGTTGGTGTTGCCCATTACAGCAGCAAGGCCTTTCGTAGCGTTGAAGCCCTGGAAGATGAGCGGGAAGAGCATCAGTGCCTGCGCGAAGATGATCGGCATCACACCTGCCGCATTCAGCTTCAACGGGATGTACTGACGGACACCGCCATACTGCTTGTTGCCCACGATACGTTTGGCATACTGCACGGGGATCTTGCGCACCGCCTGCACCAGCGCGATCGTACCGACGAACACCAGGAAGAGGATCACAAGCTCGATGACAAGCACAAGCATGCCACCCAGGCTGGTCGTCCACTTATCGGTGATCTCGATCCAAAGGGCCTGCGGGAGACGGGCGATGATACCGATCATGATGATCAGGGAAATACCATTACCAATGCCGCGGTCTGTAATTCTTTCACCCAACCACATGACGAACATCGTACCACCGATCAGGATCAGCGTGGCGAAGACACTGTACCACCAGCCGTTCATCGTAGTGACGAACGCCTCGGCGGGCAGGGTCGAACGCAGGGAGGCCACATAGGCCGGGCCCTGGATGGCCAGGATCACGATCGTGAGGTAGCGCGTGTATTGATTCATCTTGCGACGGCCGCTCTCGCCTTCGCGCTGGAGGCGCTGGAAGGACGGGAGAAAGACGCCCAAGAGCTGGATTACGATGGATGCCGAGATGTAGGGCATCACACCCAAAGCGAAGATCGATGCGTTACCGAACGCACCGCCGGAGAACATGTTCAACAACCCGACCAGGCCTTCCGTACTCTTCTGCTGCAGGGCTGCGATCTGGGTGGCGTCGATGCCAGGGATCACGATGTAGCTGCCGAGACGATAGACAACGATCAGCAAGAACGTGTAGATCAACCGTTTCCGGAGATCTTCGATCTTGAACATGTTGGCTATGGTTTGAAAAAACTTTTTCATTGGACCCTCCGGGGTTTAGAGTTTGGTGACGGTTCCGCCTTTTTCTTCAATCTTCTTGATGGCCGAAGCGGAGAACGCATCGGCGGTCACATCGAGTTTGGCAGTCAGTTCGCCGTTGCCGAGGATCTTCACCAGGTCGGTCTTGGATGCAAAACCGGCGCTGCGGATCACGTCGACGTCGATAGCGGTCACGCCGAAGCGCTCGCTGATCGTCTGCAGGGCAGAGAGGTTGACAGCCTTGTATTCAACTCTGTTGTGGTTCTTGAAACCAAATTTGGGAAGACGACGCTGGATAGGCATCTGGCCGCCTTCGAAACCGATCTTGCGGGCATAACCAGAACGGGATTTCGCACCGTTGCTACCGCGGCCGGCGGTCTTGCCGAGACCCGAACCCGGGCCGCGACCGACGCGTTTTTCGGAATGTACAGAACCCTTTGCAGGGGTGAGGTTATTAAGTTTCATCGATTGTTCCTCCTATTCATTGACGGGTTCGACGGTAACCAGGTGGGACACGCGTTCGATCATGCCTTCGGTGACCGGGGTGAGTTCCACGACGACGCTCTGGTGCATCTTGTGGATGCCGAGCGAGGTGAGATTGGCAATCTGGCGCTTCGTTGCACCGCTCTTGCTCTTGATCTGCGTAAGTTTGACTTTTGCCATTGCTTCACCCTCCATTAACCGTTAAATACTTTACTCATAGGAATGCCACGGAGACCGGCCACGGTGTAGGCGTCGCGCATTTCGGTCAGCGCGGCGACCGTTGCCTTCACCAGGTTGTGGGGGTTCGAGCTGCCCTTGCTCTTGGCCAGCACGTCGTGAATACCCACCGACTCGAAGACGGCACGCATAGCACCACCGGCCTTCACACCGGTACCGGGCGCTGCAGGTTTCATGAACACGCGGGCACCGCCGAACTTGGCTGCCTGCTCGTGCGGAATGGTCTGCTTGCTGAGCGGGATGCGAACCAGGTTCTTCTTGGCATCTTCAATACCCTTGGAGATGGCGGTCGTGACTTCATTGGCTTTTCCAAGGCCGTAGCCGACGACACCGTTTTCGTCGCCGACCACCACGATGGCAGCAAAGCTGAAGTGGCGGCCACCCTTGGTGACCTTCGTGACGCGCTGGACGGCCACAAGGCGGTCCTTGAGCTCCAGATCGGTCGTCTTTACTTTCTTAACATTGATATCTGCCATAGTGCTTAGAATTTAAGGCCACCCTCACGAGCGGCGTCTGCCAAACTTTTAACTCTTCCGTGATAGAGGTAACCTCCGCGGTCGAAAGCGACGGTGGAGATGCCCTTTTCGATGGCGCGCTCAGCGATCGCCTTGCCGACGATGGCTGCAGCCTCGACACCGGTCTTGCCCTTGCAGGCCTCGACGAGCGCCTTGTCGTTGGACGAAGCCGAAACCAGGGTCACGCCCTTGGTGTCGTCCACGACCTGGACATAGATCTGTTTATTGCTTCTGTACACCACCATACGGGGCCGCTCGGCGGTACCGTTGACGATCTTGCGGATCCGGTAGTGAATTCTCTGTCTTCTTTCTGTTTTAGTCAATGCCATAACTTGATCTCCTATTATTTAGCAGAAGCGCTCTTACCGGCCTTGCGACGGAGCTGTTCGCCGACGAACTTGATACCCTTGCCCTTGTACGGCTCAGGCTTGCGCAGCGAGCGGACCTTGGCGGCCACCATACCGAGCAGCTGCTTGTCAGCGCTCTTCATAACCAACACAGGGTTCTGACCCTTCTTGACAGGTTCGGCCTCGGCCTTCACCTCTTTGGGAAGCTGGAACTGGATGTCGTGGGAATAACCCAGGCTGAAGGTAACGATCTGGCCGTTGACCTCCACGCGATAACCGACACCGACGAGTTCCTGTTTGACAGTATAACCTTCAGAGACACCCACGACCATGTTGTGGATCAGGGCACGATAGAGGCCGTGCATGGAGCGGTGGCGAGGCTGGTCTGTAGGACGCTTGACTGTAAGAACACCCCCATCAACGGAGACTTCAATGTCCGGATCAATCTTCTGGGACAGTTCTCCGAGCGGGCCTTTCACCGTGACGACGTGGTCGTCGCCGACTTTGACAGCGACACCCGTGGGCAGGTTTACAGGTAATTTACCGATTCTTGACATTATTCTTCAATTTTTAATTGTTACTAATAAACGTAGCAAAGCACTTCACCGCCGACATTGAGCGTCTTGGCCTCCTTGTCGGTGATAATACCTTTGGATGTAGAAAGGATGGCGATTCCCAGACCGTTCAGCACGCGGGGCATGTTCTCCACGTCGGTGTAGGTACGCAGACCCGGGGAGCTGACGCGGATGAGCTTCTTGACAGCCGCTTTCTTGGTCTCCGGATGATACTTGAGAGCCATCTTGATGGTGTTGCAGGGCTTGCCCTCAACGACCTTCCAGGCCATGATGTACCCCTTCTCGTGGAGAATGCGGGTAATCTCGACCTTCATTTTCGATGCCGGAACCTCGACGGTCTTGTGACCTGCGAGGTAGGCATTTCTGACGCGAGTCAGATAATCTGCAATTGGATCAGTCATTTCTTTTTGTTTTTGTGAATCCCGGCGTCACTCGGAATAAAGCCTTGATGCGCGACGCCCGATATCCAATGTGTTAGTATAATAAGTGAATTGAGTTCTACCAGCTTGCTTTCTTCACACCCGGAATCAGACCCTTGGAGGCCATCTCACGGAACTGAATACGGCTGATGCCAAAGAAGCGCATGTAACCCTTCGGACGGCCGGTGATCGAGCAACGGTTGTGCTTGCGGCACGGGGAGCTGTTCTTCGGGAGCTTGTCGAGGGCGGCCCAGTCGCCGGCCTCTTTCAAAGCTTTGCGTTTTTCGGCATATTTGGCGCACATCTTCGCACGTTTGACTTCACGTGCCTTCATCGATTCTTTTGCCATACCTTATATTATTAGTTGTTGTGTTTGATGTTCTTGAAGGGAATACCGAATTCGCGAAGAAGAGCGAAAGCCTCTTCATCCTTGTTGGCAGTGGTGACGAAGGTGATCTCCATACCCATCACTTTCGTGATCTTGTCGATGTCGATCTCCGGGAAGATGATCTGCTCTTTCACTCCGAGGGTGTAGTTGCCACGGCCGTCGAAGTTCTCGCTCACGCCCTTGAAGTCGCGGATACGCGGAAGGGACACGGCGATCAGACGCTCGAGGAACTCGTACATGCGCACGCCGCGGAGGGTGACTTTCACGCCGATGGGCATGCCCTTGCGGAGCTTGAAGTTCGAGATATCCTTGCGGGAAACAGTCTGGACGGCTTTCTGGCCGGTGATGGTGGTGAGTTCCTGCTGGGCAACCTCAACCAGCTTCTTGTCCTGGGTGGCGCTGCCGATACCCTGGTTGACGGTGATCTTGGTGAGCTTGGGCACCTGCATCACGGTGGAGTACTTGAACTCTTTCATCAACTTGTCCACGATCTCCTCTTTGTATTTCTTCTGGAGGGAAGGGACATAACCGATCTGGGCCATGGTAGGACCCTGCGGTACTGCTGCTGCTTTTTCTTTCTTTGCCATTATTTGATCTCCTCACCTGATTTTTTCGCGTAACGGACCAGTTTGCCCTTGTCGTTCAGACGACGGCCGATCTTGGTGGCGCCGCCCTTGACGGGATCCACGACCTGAAGGTTCGACATGTGGATGCCGGCTTCCTGTTTGACAATACCGCCCTGCGGGTTCTTGGAATTGGGTTTGGTGTGCTTGCTGACCATGTTGACTCCTTCAACGATGGCGCGATTCTTCTCAGTGAGCACGGCGAGGACCTTACCGGTCTTACCCTTGTCGTTGCCTGCGTTCACGTAGACCGTATCGCCTTTCTTGATATGCAGTTTTGCCATGGTTGTACCTCCTTATAATACCTCAGGGGCCAGTGAAACGATTTTCATATAGTTTTCGCGGAGCTCGCGGGCCACGGGGCCGAAGATACGGGTACCGACGACCTCATCCTGCTTGGTCAGGAGCACGCAAGCGTTGTCGTCGAAACGGATATAGGAACCGTCGGCGCGACGGATTTCCTTCTTGGTGCGGACGACGACTGCATTGGAAACAGAGCCCTTCTTGGCGTTGCCGCCCGGAATGGCGCTCTTGACGGCGACGACGATCTTGTCGCCGACAGTGGCATAGCGGTGGCGGGTACCACCGAGGACGCGGATGCAGAGAACTTCTTTCGCACCCGAGTTGTCAGCCACCAACAAACGTGATTCTTGCTGTATCATGTTATTTGACTTTTTCTACGATTTCTACTAATCTCCAGCGTTTGGTCTTGCTCAGCGGGCGGGTTTCCATGATGCGCACGGTATCGCCTTCGCTGCACTCATTCTTGTCATCCTGGGCAACGAACTTCGTGGTCTTGTTCACGAATTTGCCGTAGATCGGATGTTTCTCCTTGGTCTTGACAGCAACTACAATAGACTTATCCATCTTGTTGCTGACCACGATGCCGATTCTTTCTTTACGAAGATTTCTTTCCATGGGACAATTTCTATTTTAGTTCTGTTTCTCTTTTTCTGCGAGGACAGTCATCATGCGGGCCACGTCAGCTTTGGCTTTCTTGATGACGGAGGTGTCTTCCAGCGGAGAGATCACGTGGTTCATCTTCATTTTGTTGAGATTCTGCTTCTCAACCTCGAGACGCTCGCGCAGGTCTTTCACTGCCATCTCATCGATTTCTTTTCTTTTCATAATCTGCTCTGCTAAAAGATTATTCTACATAGTCGCGACGAACGACAAACTTCGTGGTGATCGGGAGTTTCTGGGCGCCGAGACGGAGTGCCTCCTTGGCGACTTCCATCGGAACACCTTCGGCTTCGATGATCATGCGGCCCGGCGTGATGGGCGCCACGAAACCTTCCGGATTACCTTTACCCTTACCCATACGGACTTCGGCCGGCTTCTTGGTGTAGGGCTTGTCAGGGAATACGCGGATCCAGATCTTACCTTCACGTTTCATGTAACGGACGACAGCCTGACGGGCAGCCTCGATCTGCTGACCGGTGAGCCAGCAGCTCTCCATGGTCTTAATGCCGAAGGAACCGAAAGCCAACTGGCTACCGCGCTGGGCGATACCTTTCATGCGGCCTTTCTGCTGTCTTCTGAACTTGGTTTTCTTAGGTTGTAACATAGCCTTATTACTTTAATTATTCCTTAAACTTCTAATTGTCAGTATCTTAGCACACTTCGGGCATAAGACACAGGGTTGCAAAGGTACACAAAAAATTCAAATACCAAAAACTTTTTCGAAATTTTCGACAAAAATTTTTGGTACTTAAGTTCCTGACAGAACAGGCGGTTAGCTGATTTGAAAAGGAGTTATTTCTTCGCGTTTTCGACCGCACGCATCACCCGCAGAAAATTGCCGCCCCAGAAGAGCGCGAGCTCCCGGTCGGTCCAGCCGCGGCGCATCAGCTCGACCGTGATGTCCTTCATTTTCGAGGCATCCTCCAGTCCGTTCATGCCGCCGCCCCCGTCGAAGTCCGTGCCGATGCCCACGTATTCCACGCCCACCAGCCGGCGGATATATTCCACGTGGTCGCAGAACGTGCCGATATTCACCTCGGCGTGCGGCAGCCACGACAAGGCCCAGCGGCCCGTCGTGACCTGGATCACGCCGCCCTTCGCGGCGATGGCCCGGATCTCGTCGTCCGTCAGATTGCGCGGATGGTCCTTGATCGCGTACACGCACGAGTGCGAACAAATCACAGGTGCCGTGCTGATCTCGAGGCAGTCTTGGAGCGTCTGCGTAGAGGCGTGCGAGCAGTCCACGAGGATGCCCAGGCGGTTCATCTCGCGCACCAGCTCCTTTCCGAAGGGCGAAAGGCCGCCCCAGGTTTTTTCGGGGTAGCGCGAGGCGTCGCACACGTCGTTGTCGTAGTTGTGGCAGAGGGTGATGATGCGGGTGCCCAGTTCATAAAAAACCTTGACCCGCGAGAGTTCCCGCCCGATGGGATAGGCGTTCTCCAGACCCATCACCAGGCTCAGCTTATGGCGCTTCTTGTTGCGCTCGATATCCTTGGCTGTCAGCGCAATGGCTGCTTCCCGGGGCCGCGCCAGAATGTAGGCGCGGATGGACTCCATCTTGTCGACGGTCGCGGCAAAGACGTTCGCCTCCGCCGCTTCGTCGAGCGGCCCCTGCCCCACGAAAATGGGATAGAAGCAGCAGTCCACCCGCCCGGCGCGCAGCTTCGCAAAACCGGCCTGCACCTTTTCCGGATCGACGTCCGGCTTGATGAGCTCCAGTGCCGTGTCGGTGTGTGTATCGATGGAGATGATGCGGTCGTGGAGCCGCTGCGCCCGCTTCTGAAGCGCAGCTTCGTCATCCTGCTGAAGGGTAAAACCCATGGCGACGAACAGGAGAAGAGCCGGAAAGAGTCGGTATTTCATGATCACTTATTCCACCAGTGAAGACGCTTAGCAAGGAAAATCAGCAAAAGGGAGAGAACAAGGCAGCCCAGCATGAGCCAGAGGCCCGCGCCGGCCGCAAAGAGGATGGGGACGAAGGTGATGAGCAGGATCTCGACCGGCGCGCAGGGCAGGTAGGCCAGCGCGTAATCGTCCATGGCCTTGCTCTGCATCTTCGGGTCGACGATGCGCAGGAGGGCGATGCCCATGGCCATGGTACCTGTCCACCAGCCCCAGGCGAAGATGGATTTCTCGAACCAGTCTTTCTGGTTGAGCCGGCGGCCGAACCAGAACACGGTAAAGATTGTCAGCGCGATGCCCGCCAGCGTCAGCACGATCAGCGGCAACGCGTATTTCACCACGACGCCCAGCTTGATGGACGCCACGCCGCAGGCCACCAGCAGGTCGGTGGACGAACTGCTGATACTCACCGTAGTACGCGGATCGATGTAGCGCGAAACGCCTACGGAGTTGAAGATGCTTTTGAAGAGGATGCCCACCACGAAGGCACAGCTGAACACCGGCAGCTCCAGGGCCGGCCAGAGCAGCTTGACGCCCCGGCTCAGCATATAACCGCCGAAGGCGGCCACGAGCACCAGCGAAAGATGGAACACGTGGGAGTCGATGGAAATGGGCGAGGTGGTTCCCACGGCCGTGGGCTCCCGCTTCTCAGACGGCAGCAGGCCGCTGCGGTATTCGTCGGGAAGGGCGTTGAAATCCGCCAGATAGGATGTATGGCCGCGGCGGGTGGCCATCTTGATGAAGAGCAGGCCGCCCAGGATCGCCACGATCACGCCGATGGTGGCCGTCGTCATGCCCAGGCTCGCGGCCTCGTCCCAGCCCAGGTTCTCGAAGGCCGAGCCGATGGCGGCCGCCGTGCCGTGGCCGCCGTAAAAGCCGGTGGGCAGCATCACGCCGAAAGCCGGGTTGAGCTCCGGCCAGATGAGCCGCAGCACCAGCAGGCCGAAGAGACCCATCACCGCCCACTGGAAGAGCATGCCGAACTGCGAGTAGGCCCACATAGGGCCCACGCGGCGGGCCACTTCCTTCACCTTGAAGCGCGGTGCCGAAAAAGGCAGCGCGGCGAAGACCATGGCGATGAGAATGGCCGAATAGGTGCTCACGTTGCTCGAGAGCGGCAGCCAGCCCAGGCCGTTGGGCCCGAAGACCAGGCCCAGCAGGCCGGCCAGCAGGCTCGGGGGGATAAACAGCTTCTGGATCAGGCGCACTTTTACCCGGAGCAATTTTCCGATGAGCAGCAGCCCGCAGATGATGCCCGCATCGGAGAACAGCACCCACGGCGTGAAATTTGTAAGATCGAACATCACAGTTTACGATTAATCCGTAAATTTACGCAAAATTTGATGAAAAACCTAGTCCTGTTCCTGGCCGCCGCTTTGTGCGCGGCACTGTTCTCCCCCTCGCTTTCCGCCCAGAACACCCGGCGGGAGCTGAAGGTCATGGAGTACTACGTCAACGGGCAGGACACCATCTTCATCGACGAGATTCCGCCCGCCGTCATCCACCCGCGCCAGACCATGAGCAAGCGCGACTGGGTGAAGTACTACAAGCGCGTGCACAATTTCAGCAAAGCCTATCCTTATGCCCTGATGATCAGCGAGATCATCCAAGAGACCGACAGCCTTTTCGAAGCGGAGCACTACACCCGCCGCCAACGCGACAAGTACCTCGGCAAGATGAAAGACGACCTGCTCAAGGACTTCGATCCCATCTTCCGCAAGCTGACGCTCAAGCAGGGCCTGATGATGATCCGGCTCATCGACCGGGAGTGCGGCATGACGCCCTATTACATCCTGAAGAACTACCTGGGCGGCGCAACGGCCAGCTTCTGGCAAGGCGTGGCCAAACTGTTCAAGGGCAACCTCAAGCAGCCCTACGACCGCTTCGGGGAAGACAAGGACCTGGAAGAGCTGGTAGGTTACTGGGAGCGCGGCGAATTCGACAACCTCTACTGGCTGGTCTTCGGCAAGCCGAGACCCGAGATCATCATTCCCGAACGATTCAAGAAATAATCAGAGCGTAAGGAAGTTCACGCCTTCCGACCAGTCCCCGATCACGTCGAGGACACCCCCGCTCTCCACCTCCAGGTGAGCGGGCGAATGCCAGTGGCCGAAGATATAGCGGTCGATATGCCGGTGCTTGCCGAACTCGTTGGCGAACTGATAGATGCCGGATTCGCGGTCGACCTTGATACCGCGGTCGGGATGGTGCTTCTTGCTTTCGGACGACCAGGCATGGGCCAGACGGAAGACCCAGCGCGGATGCACGGCCCGCAGCAGGGCGATCAGCGCGCGGTTGCGGAAAAGATGGAACACGATCCAGGACTTGGGATCGTGGCAGCCCAGGGTGTCGCCGTGGCCCAGGCAGACCTGCTCGCCCTGGAGCTCCATGACACAGTAGGGCTCGCGGACAACCTTCACGCCGATTTCCTTTTCGAAATAGTCGGTGACCCACCAGTCGTGGTTGCCGCGGAAATACCACACGTCCATGCGCTCCGCCACCTCGGCGATGGCCGCCAGCGCCCGCACGCCGCCCCGGGGCACCACATCCTTGTAGTCCACCCAGAAATCAAAGATATCGCCCAGCAGGAAAAGCCCCTTCGCATCGGCGGGCAGCCCCCGGAGAAAGTCCACGAAAAGCCGTTCCTTCGCGCCGCCCTGGTCGGGCAGGCCCAGGTGCAGGTCGCAGACAAAGTAATATTTTCCGGTATCGGCCATGGGTCGGTATCAGGGCTACAGCAGGGTGGAAATGATGCAGGCCAGACCCACGAGCACGCAGTACAGCGCGAACCAGCGGAGCTTGGCTTTCTTGACGATGGCGATCATGAAGCGGCAGGCGAAGAGGCCGGACACGAAAGCGGCCACAAAACCCAGCAGCAGGGGCAGCACACCCACGCTGCTCTGGCCGAACTCGCCGCCCACCACGTCGAGGAAGGCTTCTCCCAGGATCGGGACCAGCACCATGAGGAAGGAGAAGCGTGTGACTTCTTCCCGCCTGACACCGCAGAGCAGGCCCGTGGCGATGGTCGAGCCGCTGCGCGAGAGGCCCGGAATCACCGCGACCGCCTGCGCCACACCCATCCAGAGCGCGGATTTCCAGTTCATCCGTGTCCCGTCGTTCCCGGCTTGAGCGGACATCCCGGACCGGCGGGCCGAGAGGGTCTCCGAGAGGAAAAGCAGCAGGGCCGTCACCAGAAGGGCCACGCCCACCACCAGCAGGCCGCTGCCGAAAATCGCTTCCACGCGGTCCTTGAAGAACATGCCCACGACGAACACGGGGATCATCGACAGCACGATCAGCAGGATATAGCGCGTTTCGGGATTGAGCTTGAACTTGAAAAGCCCCTGCAGCAGCCGCACGATGTCTTTCCAGAAGACGACGAGGGTGGCCAGCACCGTGGCGGCGTGCACCGCCACCTCGAAGCTCAGGTCGGCCGTTTCGATGCCGAACAGGGCCTTGCCGATGGCCAGATGGCCGCTGCTGCTCACGGGCAGGAATTCCGTCAGCCCCTGGACCAGGCCCAGGATGATGGCTTCAATCCAACTCATCGCCTACTCCGCTTCATTGCGGGGCTTGCGCATGATGCCCCAGATGATGATACCGATGCCGATGCAGATGATCACCGGCGCCACGGTGATGCGGCGGGCGCTGAACATCGCGGGATTGAAGACGTTCGGGTCGGACGAACCGCCGCCGAGCATCAGGACGAAACCGAGCACCATCACCAGCAGACCGATGCCGATCAGGAGCACATTTTTGGAAGGCATGGAAAAGTTTGCCATGGAATGTCGTATAAAGCTAATAGTATAAATCGTCTTTGCTGCTGAACGCCACGCGGTTGACCACCAGCAGGGTCGAGATCACGCAGATCAGGATGCCCAGCACGACGGTCCCGGCCAGGACGGCCCAGACGAGCCGCATGTCGAGGATCATGTTCAGCAATTCGGAGTCGCTGCTCAGGTAGCGGATCAGACCGTAGAGGATGCCTGCTGCGATCAGGCCCGCCACGGCGCCCTGCACCACCGCCTGCTTCAGGAAGGGCCGCGCGATGAAGGAGCGCTTGGCGCCGACCAGGCTCATGGTATAGATGGTGAAGCGGCGCGCATAGAGGTTGAGCCGCACCGTATTGTTGATCAGGGCGAAGGAGATGACCAGCAGGAGCAGGATCACCACGCCCAGCACCAGGCTGATGCTGCGAAGGTTCGTATTGAGACGCTCCACCAGGGTCTCCTGATAGACCACCTCCTCCACGTGCCGGTTTTCAAGCAGTCGGGCTTTCACCCAGTCGAGCGAATCTTTCGTGATGTAGTCGCCGTTGAGCTTCAGGTCGATCGAAATGGGGATGGGCGAGCTGTTGAACACCGAGAGGAAATCGTCGCCCAGCAGGTTTTTCATCTCCTCGGCGCCTTCTTCCTTCGAGATAAAGCGGCTTTCCTTCACATAAGGCCGTCCGGCCAGGTCCTCGGCCAGCGCACGCCCCTCCTTTTCGGAAGTGGACTGCTTCAGCATGACCGACACGGCCATGTTCTCTTTGAACCAGCGGGCCAGCCCTCCTGCGTTCACAGCGAAAACGGCGGCCGCAGCCATCAGCACCAGCACCAGCGAAATACTGATGACCGAAGTGATGTAGGAACGGATCAACCGCTTGTGTACTATATTTTTACCTTTGTTGGCCATTTTCAGGACTGCTTGCAAAGATAATCAATTTTTTTTGTTACCTTTGTATCGAATTTGCCTTAAAACGACTTTAAAGATGGAAGAACCCGTAAGAGTCCTGTTCGTGAACTCCGAGATCTTCCCCTATATGCCTGAAACAGACATATCTGTGCTTGGCCGGTATCTGCCGCAGGGGATCCAGGAAGGTGGCAAGGAGATCCGCTCCTTCATGCCGCGCTATGGTACGATCAACGAACGCCGCAACCAGCTGCACGAAGTCATCCGCCTCTCCGGCATGAACCTCATCATCAACAACGCCGACCGGCCGCTGGTCATCAAGGTTTCCTCCATCTCATCCGCCCGGATGCAGGTCTACTTCATCGACAATGAAGATTACTTCCATCGCAAATTCATCTACCAGGACGCTGAAGGCAAAGATTTCAAGGACAACGACGAACGGGCCGTCTTTTTCGCCCGGGGCGTGCTCGAAACCGTGAAGAAACTCCGTTGGAAACCCGATATCGTACATTGCCAGGGCTGGATTTCCCACTTCCTCCCTGTCTATCTGAAGAAGGTCTACCACGACGACCCCATCTTTACCGACGCCAAAGTGGTTGTCTCGCTCTACAACGAGATGCTCGACAGCCGCCTGAGCGACAATGTGGTCGAAAAGGTGGTCACCGGCAGCCTGGTAGCGGACGATGTGGCCGTGCTCAACGATCCCGCTGGCATAAATCTTGCGAAACTAGCCATCCAGTATGCCGACGGCGTGATCGCCGGCGTCCCGGAGCCCGATGCACGCCTGATGGATGCCGCCCGGCAGCAGGGACTCCCCGTCCTGCCCTACGTGCCCGTCAGCAAGGAAGGCGGCCCCTACGTCCAGGCATATGACCATTTTTACGACGACCTGTTAAAAGACAAGCGATAAGAGATGAAAAAAACAGGGGTTTCCTTCGGACTGGCAGCGCTGCTGACTTTGTCCTGCCTCGTTTCCTGCATTACCAAAGACAATACCCTGGGCTCCGCACTGGTGCCCGCCAACCAGGATATCAGTATCCGCACCGCCACGTTCTCCCTGCCCGTCGGGCTCAAGATGGCCGACAGCCTGCAGACCTCCGTCAGCAAGAGCGCCACGGTGGGTACCATCCGCACGGACCGCTACGGACTCTACCGCAGCGACGCCGCCGTGGCCGTGACCGCCTCCTACGACTCCATCTCCTGGGGCAAGAACCCCAGCGTCATCAGCATCAAGATGACGCTCATGTGCGACTCCGCCATGGTTGTCAAGGCCAGCGAGCGCTATATCCCGCAGAACCTGTATGTGCACCGCCTGAAGGTCACCCTCGACTCCACGAAGATCTACAACAACAGCCTCACGGACGCCGACTACGACCCGGAGGTCCTGTCGCTGGGCGGCGTGGTGTATGACGGCGGTTCCAGCTACACCGTGGAACTCGACCCGAAGCTGGGCGAGGAGCTCCTGAAGTTCCCGATGGATACCCTCGACGACGATGAAAAATTCATGAAATTGTTCAAGGGACTCTATCTCCGCTGCGACGACCCGGTGGAGGGCCTGGAAGGCGGACGCCTCAACAACTTCAACCTCAGTTCCTCCTATATCGCCATCAACTATGCCTATGATGACGAGGACGGCAACCGCCGTACCCGCTCCGACAACTTCCTCATGGGAGAATACTACAGCGTCAACGTCTGCTCGTCCGGCGCCCGCCCGCTGGAAGAGCCCCTGGCATTTGACGCGCTCTATATGGAAGGCACCTGCGGCATCAAGCCGCACATCGCCGCCGCCGACCTCCGCGCGATGATGGAAGAATTCGCCGCCGCCCAGGGATTCGAGCTCAACCGCATGCTTATCGCCAAGGCGGTCCTCTGCTTCCCCTTCGAATACAACGGCGACTACAAGCAGTTCGACTACTACGCCAATACGCTGTTCCCGTGCAAGCGGACGAAGAGCAAATCCTCTACACTGACCCGCTATACGCCGCTCGACGAGATTGAGGACGACACCCTGGAATCAGGCGGCATCGACCGTGCAGACCTCAGCTACACGGCCAACATCAGCCGTTATCTCCAGAAGCTCATCTCGCGCAGCGCCAGCAGCATCACCGCCGACGACGACCTCTGGATCATGCCCACGCTGGCCATGTTCAATTCTTACACGTCGACCACCAACTACTACGCGGACTACCTCAACTACACGCAGAGCCAGCTCAACGGCATGGGCGACGACCGCCATCCGGTTCTGGAGCTGACGTACGCTGTCCTAAAATAGAGAAAGCTGAAAAAAAACGGGTTTACAGGGCCCGGAAAGCCAGGCAGGCGTTTTGCCCGCCGAAGCCGAAGCTGTTGCTGATGGCCACCCGCACCTTGCGTTCCTGGCGTTCGTTGAGCGTCAGGTTGAGCCGGTAGTCGATCTGCGGGTCTTCCTGCTTGAAATTGATGGTCGGCGGAATCACACCGTCGCAGATGGCATGGATGCAGGCCAGGGCTTCGACCGCGCCGGCGGCACCCATCATGTGTCCGGTCATGGACTTGGTAGAACTGATGTTGATCTTGTAGGCCGCATCCCCGAAAACGCGCTGGATGGCCCTCAGTTCGGCCAGGTCGCCCAGCGGTGTGGACGTGCCGTGGGCATTGATGTAATCGACTTCGTCCGGCCGCAGCTTCGCTTCGCGGAGCGCCAGTTCCATGGCGTCTCCCGCACTTTCGCCGTCTTCGCGCGGTGCAGTGATGTGCCAGGCGTCGCAGGTCATGCCGATGCCGGCGATTTCGCAATAGATCTTGGCACCGCGACGCAGGGCATGCTGGTATTCCTCCACAATGAGGATGGCCGCGCCCTCACCCATCACGAAACCGTCGCGCGTCGCATCGAAAGGACGTGAAGCGGTGCGGTACTCGTCGTTGTTGGTGGACAGGGCGTGGGCGGCATTGAAACCGCCGATGCCGGGAACGGCGATGGGCGCCTCGGTACCGCCCGAAACCATGATGTCGGCACGGCCCAGCTGAATCTGGGACGCGGCCGTCAGGATGGCATGGGCCGACGTGGCGCAGGCCGAGGACACGCCGAAATTGGGTCCCCGGAAACCGAATTTCAGGGCGATATGCCCCGAAGCGATGTTCGTGATGAACTTGGGAACCAGGAAGGGGCTGAAACGGGGAACCGGGTTTTCGAAATAACCCAGCATCTCTTCCGTAAACGTGTTGAGGCCGCCGACACCTGAACCGACGACCACGCCGATCCGCCTGAGGTCGGTCGCAGACAAGTCGAGTTGACTGTCCTTGACCGCCTCGGCAGCAGCAATCATCGCATATTGTGTGAAAAGATCGGTCCTGCGCGCTTCTTTGCGATCGTAGACCTCGGGGAAACCTTCCGGATTGAAATCCGGAATCTCACATGCGAATTTTGTCTTGAATTCAGTGGTGTCGAACCGGCTGATCAGGCGGGCGCCACTGACGCCGCGGTCCAGATTGTCGAAATACTCAGGGACGTTTTTTCCCAGAGGATTGATCGTGCCTATGCCGGTAATGACAACCCGCTTCACGCCGTCTTACTGAACGTTGGACTGAATATAGTCGATAGCGTCCTGAACGGTCGAGATCTTCTCGGCAACGTCGTCGGGAATGGTGATGTTGAATTCTTTCTCGAATTCCATGATCAGCTCGACAGTATCGAGCGAATCAGCGCCAAGGTCGTTCTTGAAACTGGCGGTCGGGGTTACTTCCGTCTCCTCAGCACCCAACTTATAGACGATGATCGAGATGACTTTCGAAGCAATATCTTCCATAATAAAACGGTTTTGGTTATAGTATATTCTGCAAAGTAAGTAATTTTTGCCGAAAAACCCAAATTTTCATATATTTGTCATACTGAAAACAATCCACTATGTATACCGATTTCCAAAAGTATCTGGAAGCCGAGCTTCAATCCATCCGTGAAGCCGGCTTGTACAAGGAGGAGCGTGTCATCACCTCCGCCCAGCAGGCGGCCATCAAGGTAGCCCCCGGCAAAGACGTCCTGAATTTCTGCGCCAACAACTATCTCGGCCTCGCCAACAGCAAGGAGCTCGTGGAAGCGGCCAAGCAGGCCCTCGACACCCACGGCTACGGCATGTCGTCCGTCCGTTTCATCTGCGGCACCGGCGACCTCCACAAAGAGCTGGAGAAGAAGATCTCCGAGTTCTTCGGCACGGAAGACGCCATCCTCTACGCCTCCTGCTTCGACGCCAACGGCGGTGTGTTCGAGCCGCTGCTCGACGAGCACGACGCCATCATCTCCGACGCCCTGAACCACGCCTCCATCATCGACGGCGTGCGTCTGTGCAAAGCCCAGCGCTACCGCTACGCCAACGCCGACATGGAAGAGCTGGAGAACTGCCTCAAGACGGCCCAGGCCCAGCGCCACCGCCTCATCGTTACCGACGGCGTGTTCTCGATGGACGGCAACGTCGCCCCGCTCGACAAGATTTACGCCCTCGCCACCAAGTACAACGCCATGGTGATGGTCGACGAGAGCCACTCCGCCGGCGTGGTCGGCAAGACGGGCCGCGGCACCACCGAGCAGTTCAACCTCCGCGGCAAGATCGAGATCCTCACCGGCACCCTGGGCAAGAGCTTCGGCGGCGCCGTGGGCGGCTTCACCACCGGCAAGAAAGAGATCATCGCCATGCTGCGCCAGCGTTCGCGCCCGTACCTGTTCTCCAACTCGATTCCGCCGATGATCGCAGCGGCCGGCATCAAGATGTTCGAGATGATGAGCGCCACCAACGCCCTCCAGGACAAACTCCACGCCAATACCGAATACTTCATCGGCCGCATGAAGGCGGCGGGCTTCGACATCAAGCCCACCCAGTCGGCCATCTGCGCCGTGATGCTCTACGACGCCCCGCTCTCGCAGAAGATGGCGGCACGCCTCCAGGAAGAGGGCATCTACGTCACCGGTTTCTACTACCCGGTGGTCCCGAAGGGACAGGCCCGCATCCGCGTCCAGGTTTCGGCCGGTCACGAGAAAGAGCACCTCGACAAGTGTGTCGAGGCCTTCACCAAGATCGGCAAGGAACTTGGCGTGATCCAATAAAAAAAAGCCGGCTTCGCAGCCGGCTTTTTTTATGCATCGTGACGATTAGTCGTCCGTGAGCGAGAAGCGGTAGAAGGCAAGGATCTTCGCATCCTTGTCGGCAGCGGCGAGGACTTCTTTCACAGGGGTCTTGCCGTCGCCCATCTGGTACTCCTGCTGCTCCAGGGTGCTCTCCTTGAAGAACTTCTGGACGCGGCCGGCGGCGATGTTCTGGATCATCTGCTCGGGCAGGTTGGCTGCCTTCTCGGCAGATACCCTGGCGATGATCTCGCGGGCCTGCTGGGCCTGCTCCGGCGTGAGCCAGCCTTTGGCGGTGTTGCTCTCGATGTGGTCTTCGCTGTCGCAGTGAGCCGGGTTGATGCCGGCCTTCTTGAGCGCGTTCTCCACAGCCTTGCGCACCTGCTCTTCCTTGGTCTTCTCGATGGCGACCTGGCGCTCTTTCTCGACGACCTCTGCCGGGCAGTCTTCAGCGGAGACAGACACCGGGTTCATGGTCACGACCTGGATGGCGATGCCCTTGGCGAGTTCCTCGTCGACCTTCTTGTTGAAGGCCACGATGGCGCCGAGCTTGCCGTTGGTGGTGTGGATATAGGAAGCCACGTAGGGAGCTTCGAGCTTGCCGTAGAAAGCGAGGGTGTGTTTCTCACCGCTCTTGCCGGTCTGCTGGGAGATGGCGTCTTCCACCGTCTCACCGTTGGCGAGCTTGCAGGCCTTGAGGGCTTCGGTATCGGCCGGGCAGGCAGCGATGGCTGCATCGGCGATGGCGTCGGCCAGGGCCTGGAACTCGGCGTTCTGCGACACGAAGTCGGTCTCGCAGCCGAGGCAGACGAGGATACCCTTACCGTCAGCCACGCGGGCCTTCACGGCACCTTCGGTGGTCTCGCGGTCAGCACGTTTGGCAGCCACGAGCTTGCCCTTTTCACGGATAATTTCCTGGGCGCGGTCGAAATCGCCTTCAGCCTCAACGAGGGCCTTCTTGCAATCCATCATGCCGGCACCGGTCATCTTGCGCAGTTTTGCGACATCTGTTGCTTTGATTTCCATGGTGTGTAGGGTTAAGGGTTACTCTTCGTTCTTGGTTTCAGCGGCAGCTTCGGGAGCAGCTTCAGCCTTCGGGGCAGCGGCCTTGCGGGGACGCTTGGCGACGGGAGCGGCTTCTTCCTTGGCAGGAGCCTCATCTTTCTCTTTTTCCTTCTCGATCCTGCGATCTTCCAGACCTTCGGCAACGGCGTTGCACAGGGTCTCGGTGATGAGCTGGATGGATTTAGCCGCATCGTCATTGGCCGGAATCACATAATCAATCGTGGTCGGGTCGCAACATGTATCAACCATTGCGATAACGGGGATGTTCAGACGATTGGCTTCGCGGACGGCGTTGATCTCTTTCTGGACGTCCACGACGAAGATGGCGGAAGGAAGGCGGTTGAGGTCGGCGATGGAACCGAGGTTCTTCTCGAGTTTCGCACGCTGGCGCGAGATCTGGAGACGCTCGCGTTTGGCCAGGGTTTCAAAGGTACCGTCGGTCATCATCTTGTCGATGGTGTTCATCTTCTTGACGGCTTTGCGGATGGTGGGGAAGTTGGTGAGCATGCCACCGGCCCAGCGCTCGGTCACATACGGCATGTTGACCTTCTGTGCGCACTCCGCAACGATATCCTTGGCCTGTTTCTTGGTGGCTACGAACAGGATCTTGCGGCCTGCATGGGCAAGCTGCTTCATCACGTTCGCTGCCTCGTCTATCTTGACGACAGTTTTATGCAGGTCGATGATGTGGATCCCGTTTTTCTCCATGAAGATATACGGAGCCATTTTGGGATTCCATTTCCGCTTCAAGTGACCGAAGTGGACACCTGCATCGAGTAAGTCTTGGAAATTGGTTCTAGACATTGTTTGTTGTTTTAATTCTTTTTGTTTTTCTCTTTTCTTCAATCCGGAGTAGCGGCGTTCGGGCCGGTCTCCTGAATTTTCCGCAGCTGAACAAACAGAGGGTAGCCGGTAAAGGATCCCTGCGTTTTGGATTCAGGCTGTGCAAATGTAAATCAGTGTCAAGTGACTAACGTTTGCTGAACTGGAAGCGTCTGCGAGCACCAGGCTGGCCCGGTTTCTTACGCTCGACTTCGCGGGCGTCGCGGGTCATGAAACCGTTCGACTTCAGGACGGGGCGGTATGCTTCGGCGTCGACCTTGCAGAGAGCGCGGGCGATGCCGAGGCGGATGGCCTCAGCCTGACCCTTGATGCCGCCACCGTCGACGTTGATCTTCAGATCGAACTGGCCGAGGGTGTTGGTCAGGGCGAGCGGCTGGTTGACAATATATCTCAGGGTGTCTTCCTTGAAATACTCGTCCAGAGGACGGTCGTTGATGACGATATTGCCGGAACCGGTGTTCAAATAGACGCGAGCAACTGCTGATTTACGTCTTCCAAGGGCGTTGATTACTTCCATTACTCTGTCTTAAATTTCGTTTAACGTGAGGGGTTTGGGTTGCTGAGCTTCGTGCGGGTGCTCCGGTCCTGCATACACGTAGAGGTTGCGGAACAGCTCTGCACCGAGGCGGTTCTTCGGAAGCATTCCCTTGATGGCATGCTCCACGACAAAGGTCGGCTTGCGATCGAACATATCCTTGGGCGTAGCGAAACGCTGGCCGCCCGGATAACCGGTGTGGCGAACGTACACTTTGTCCGTCAGCTTCTTGCCCGTGAGGCGGATCTTGTCGGCGTTGACGATGATGACGTTGTCACCACAGTCCACGTGCGGCGTGAAATCCGGTTTGTTCTTGCCACGGAGGACAAGGGCAACGCGGGAAGCGAGACGACCCAGCACCTGATCGGTCGCATCAATAACGTACCATTCTTTCTTGACGGTACCGCTATTGGCGGAAATGGTCTTGTAGCTTAAAGTGTCCACTTTGTTGATTTTTAGGTTAATACTGTAAATTTGTTGCGATTCCCCGCTTTTTTGGGGGCTGCAAATTTACGAATAATTTTCTCTCTGGCAAATTAATTTTCAGGAGAATAGCCTCAACGGTGGCGCAGAGCAAGCTCCCTCTCCACGTCGTTGACCGTACAGCCCATCGCCTCTAGCAGGACCAGCAGGTGGTAGGCCAGGTCCGCCGTTTCGTAGAGGAAGCGGTCGCGGTTGCCGTCCACCGCTTCGATCACGGCCTCCGCGGCCTCCTCGCCCACTTTCTTCGCCATGGCCTTGGTACCTTTTATAAACAGGCGCGTGGTATAGGAGCCTTCCGGCAGTTGGGCGTGCCGCTGCCGGACCAGGCGCGACAGGGCGCGGAGGAAGCCCTCCTCCTCCGGCGTGTCGAAGCAGGCCGTCGTGCCGCGGTGGCAGACCGGGCCGGCGGGATCGGCCTGGATGAGCAGGGTATCCGCGTCACAGTCGGGATACATGGACCGGACGGTCAGATAGTGGCCGCTCGTCTCGCCCTTGGTCCACAATTGCTGCCGGGTACGGGAGAAGAAAGTCACCCGCCCCTCCGACACCGTCTTCTCGAAGGCGGCCTCGTTCATATAGCCGAGCATCAGGACTTTGAGGGTCGTGGCGTCCTGGATGATGACGGGAAGCAGCCCGTCGCCGGTTTTGTCGAGCTTGAAATCGTTGAAAGTCATGGTTTCATCGTTTTAAAGCCGGACGGGAATGCCCGCCGCGGCCAGTTGCCGCTTCACTTCGGCGACTGTGTATTGTCCGTAATGAAAGATGCTGGCTGCCAGGGCGGCGTCGGCCTTGCCGGTGGTCAGGACGGCGGCGATGTCCGCCACGCTGCCCGCCCCGCCCGAGGCGATGACGGGAACGCCCAGGCTCTCGGAGAGCGCCGCATACACCGCACAGGGGTAGCCGCTGCGCGTGCCGTCGTGCTCCATGGAGGTGAAGAGGATCTCGCCGGCACCGCGTTCCTCCGCCTCCCGCGCCCAGGCAAACAGCTCCTTGTCGGAAGGACGGCTGCCGCCATGTGTGGTCGCGCGCCAGGCACCCGTGGCATCGCGCTTCGCGTCGATGGCCACCACGACGAACTGACGTCCGTATTTGGCGGCGATCTCGCCGATCAGGGCCGGCCGTGCGATGGCCGCGCTGTTGAGGGTGACCTTGTCGGCCCCGGCGTCGAGCAGCCGCGAGGCGTCGTCCAGGCTCCCGATGCCACCGCCTACGGTGAAGGGAATGTCGACCGCCTCCGCCACCCGGCTCACCAGCGCCGCAAAGGTTTTCCGCCCTTCGAGCGTGGCGCTGATATCGAGGTACACCAGTTCGTCGGCGCCTTCACGGGCGTAGCGCCGCCCCAGTTCCACGGCGTCGCCCACGTCGCGCAGATCCGTGAAATGGACGCCTTTCACCACGCGTCCGTCCTTTACATCGAGGCAGGGAATGATTCGTTTTGCAAGCATACGCGCAATTGTTCAAGGGTGATACGTTGTTCATAGAGCGCCTTGCCGACGATGATGCCGGGCAGTCCCAGCACGTCGGCCCGGCGGATGTCGCCGAGGGAAGAGACCCCGCCGCTGACGATGATGCGAAGCGAGGGGAAACGCTCTTTCAGGCCCTGGTAGAGCTGGAAAGAAGGGCCCTGCAGCATGCCGTCCCGCTCGATGTCGGTGACGATGGCCTGGGCCAGCCCCAGCGGAAGGAAATCTGCGATCAGGGTCTCGAGTTTCACCGCGCTGTCCTCCAGCCAACCTTTGACGGCGACTTTTCCGTTGCGGACGTCCGCGCCGAGGATGATGCGCTCGCCCCAGGCCGCCAGCCAGGCTTTCATCCGTTCGGGGTGAAGCGCCGCGACACTGCCGACGATCATCCAGTCGGCACCGGCGTCGTGGACCGATGCGAGCGCCGCATCGTCTTTGATGCCGCCGCCCCACTCGAGTTGCAGCAGGCCCAGCGCGGCGATGCGCTCCAGGGTCCGGAGGTTTTTCGGGCAGGACGACCGCGCGCCGTCCAGGTCCACCAGGTGAAGCCGCCGCACGCCGCAGCCGGCATAAGCGCGGGCCCATTCCACCGGATCGCCGCCATAGTTTTTCTGCGTGGCGTAATCGCCTTGCGACAGCCGTGTACAGCGGCCGTCGATGATGTCGATGGCAGGAATAATCTCGATCATAGCGACAGGAAGTTTTGGAGGATACGGGCGCCGGGCGCGCTGCTCTTTTCAGGATGGAACTGCGTCCCGTAGAAGTTTTCGTATTTGAGGACCGCGCTGAACAGCACGTCCCCATAGCGGCAGGTCGCCACGGTGTCGGGGCAGAGGCCCGCATAATACGAGTGGACAAAATACACATGGGAGGCGGGCTCGATGCCCTGCAGGAGCCGTCCTTCCAGGTTTCCGAGCTGGTTCCAGCCCATGTGCGGCACTTTGCAGCCCGGTGCGGGCCGGAACGAACGGATATGGGCGTCGAATACGCCCAAGCACGCTTTCCCCGGCGCTTCTTCGCTGTCGCGGCAGAGCACCTGCATGCCCACGCAGATGCCCAGCACCGGCTGCCGGAGCGAGCGGATGACGGGAATCAGGCCGCGCTCCGCGAGTTTGTCCATGGCCACGCCGGCATGGCCGACCCCGGGCAGGATGACCCGTCCGGCCCTGCGGATGACCGCGGGATCCGCCGTGACGCAATACTGCGCTCCCAGGCGGTCCAGGGCATTCTCCAGCGAGCGGAGATTGCCCATGTCATAGTCGATGATGGCAATCATAGCATTCCTTTGGATGAAGGGAGTCCGCCGTCGAATACATTGCGCCGGACGGCCTGGCGCAGCGCCCGGGCGAAGGCTTTGAAAATGGCTTCTGCCAGGTGGTGGTTGTTTTCCCCTTCCGCCTCCACGCGCAGGTTGCAGCGGGCGGTCATGCACAGCGACTTGAAGAAATGGGAGAACATCTCCGTAGGCGTGTCGCCGACATATTCCCGGGTGAAGCGGACTTTCCAGACACATTCGCTCCGTCCTCCGAAATCCAGCAGCACCAGCGCCTTGCTCTCGTCCATGGGCAGTACGAAGCCGTAGCGCCCGATGCCCCGCTTGTCGTCCAGCGCCCGGTCGATGGCCTCTCCCAGCGCCAGGCCCACGTCTTCCATCGTGTGGTGCTCGTCCACGGCCAGGTCGCCGCGGCACGAGAGCGCCAGGCTCACGCCGCCATGGTGGGGAAGCTGCTCGAGCATGTGGTCGAAGAAATGCAGGCCCGTGTAGATGCCGGAAGGACCTTTCCCGTCCAGATCGAGCGTCAGCGTAATGTCGGTCTCCCGGGTCTTGCGCTCGACGGTCACCTGGCGGGAGCGGCTGCGCACCGCTTCGGCAATCTCCGCCCAGGTCATCGGACCCAGCTGCAGCGCCTGCGCGCCGAGGTTCCGGGCCAGTTCGACATCGGTCTGCCGGTCACCGATCACGAAGCAGGCGGACAGGTCGTAGCTGCCGTCCATGTACTTTCCGAGCAGGCCCGTCCGGGGCTTGCGGGTCGGAGCGTTCTCTTCCGGAAACGACGGGTCGATCAGGATATCGTCGAAGACGACGCCTTCGCCCGCCAGGGTGTTGAGCATCAGGTTCTGGCAGGGCAGGAAGGTCTCGAAAGGAAAGGCGGGCGTACCGAGTCCGTCCTGGTTGGACACCAGCACGAATTCGAAGCCCAGGCCGGTGAGGGCTTTCAGGCCCGAAATGGCACCCGGCACGAAGGCGAATTTTTCCAGCGCGTCGATCTGCTCGTCGGCCGGTTCGGCCAGGATCGTTCCGTCCCGGTCGATGAACAAGGCTTTTTTCAGTGTATCATTCATAGCGATAAGATTCCAGGGCTTGTAACAAACGGTCGTTTTCTTCCGGCAGGCCCACGGTCAGGCGCAGGCAGCCGGCACAGCCGTCGACGCGGCTGCGGTTGCGGACGATGATGCCCTGCGCCAGCAGCCAGGCATACAGTGCATCGGCATCGGCCACCCGGACCAGCAGGAAATTGGCGTCGCTGGGGAAGACCGTGCGGACGAAAGGGAAACGGGGCAGCGCAGCGGCCAGCCGTTCCCGTTCCCGGATGAGGATGGCCACCTGCCCGTCCACCGGCGCTTCGAGCAAGGCCATCGCCTTTTCCATGGCGGCCCGGCTGAGGTTATAGGGATATTTGACCTGCGACATCAGGCGGATCACCTCGGTGCTGGAAATGGCCATCCCGATGCGCAGGCCAGCCATGGCCCGGGCCTTCGACAGGGTCTGCAGGACGATGAGGTTGTCACGCGCCATCGCTTCCGCGGCCAGGCTGCCTTTTTCGGAGAAATCGACATAGGCCTCATCCACGACCACCACACCGGGGAAACGTGCGCAGATTCCAAGCAGTTGCTGCTTCGGGAAGGCGTTGCCGGACGGATTGTTGGGCGAGCAGAGGAAAATCAGCCGGGTATCCGCATCGCAGGCGCCCAGCAGGGCCTCGGTGTCAAGGTCGAACGAAGCGCTCAGGGGAACGGTGCGGACCGCCACGTCGTTGATGGCCGCCGCCACGGTGTACATCCCGTAACTGGGGGCGATGGCCACGGCGTTGTCGCGGCCGGGCGTACAGAAGATCCGGAACACCAGGTCGATGGCCTCGTCACTGCCGTTGCCGAGGAAAAGGTTCTCCGGCCGGAGCCCTTTGAGGGCGCAGATACGGGCCTTCAGCGCAGCCTGGTGCGGATCGGGATAGCGGTTGTAACCATTGTTGTAAGGACTCTCGTTGGCATCGAGGAAGATGCCGAGGGGTCCGTCGTATTCGTCGCGGGCGGTCGAATAAGGCGCCAGGGCGGCGATATTGGGTCTGACAAGCGGGGTGATGCGGCTCATAGGGCTTCCATTCTAAGGGTGACGGCCCGCTCGTGCGCGGTGAGGCCTTCGGCGCGGGCCATGGTGACAATGGTGGGGGCCAGGGCTTCCAGGCCCTCGCGCGACAGCTGCTGCAAGGTCATTTTCCGCAGGAAACTGTCGAGGTTGACGCCGCTGCAGGAGCGGGCCCAGGCACTGGTCGGGAGCGTGTGGTTCGTGCCGGAGGCATAGTCGCCGGCGCTCTCGGGACTCCAGGGGCCGATGAAGACGCTGCCGGCGGCGGTGACGCGGCGGGCCAGCTCTTCCGGCTCCGCCACGGCGATGATCAGGTGCTCCGGCGCAAAGGCCTCTGCAAATTCAAGCAGCGCCGCGCGCGTCGGAAAGACCACGGCAAAACTGTGGGCCAGCGCACCTTCCACCTGCGTATCCCGCGGCAGGGAGCGCTTCTGCCGCTCGACTTCCTGCAGCACGGCCTCCGCGTAGGCTTCCTCCGTGCAAACCAGGACAGCCATGCTGTCGGCTCCGTGCTCCGCTTGGGAAAGCAGGTCAGCCGCCGCAAAGGCCGGCGGCGTGGAACGGTCGGCAAGCACCATGACCTCCGACGGCCCGGCCGGCATGTCGATGGCCGTGCAGCGCCCGCTGACCAGTTGCTTGGCCAGTGTCACATAGGGATTGCCGGGCCCGAAGATCTTGTCGACGCGGGGTACCGTCTGCGTCCCGAAAGCCATGGCGGCAACGGCTTGTGCCCCGCCGATCCGGAAGATACGGTCCACGCCGCACACGCTGGCGGCGAACAGCACTTCCGGGGCGACGCTGCCGTCCTTGCGGCAGGGCGTGCAGAGGATGCGCTGCCGGCAGCCGGCCAGGGCGGCGGGGACGGCGAGCATCAGTACCGTGGAAAAGAGCGGCGCACTGCCGCCCGGCACGTACAGGCCCACACTGGCAATCGGCACGGGACGCTGCACACAGACCACGCCCGGGGCCGTTTCCACGGTAATTTCGCGCGGTCGCTGCGCCCGGTGAAAGGCTTCGATATGGCTTTTGGCCGTGCAGATGGCTTCCTGGACGTCGGCCGGCACCTGCCGGCAGGCCGCGGCGATTTCAGCGGCGGAGACTTCCAGCGGCGCGTCCACGGCGTCGATCTCGCGCATCAGGCGCTGCAGCGCCGCGTCGCCTTCCTGCTCAACCGCCTGAAGAATGGCCTCGACGCGGGGCCGTATGCCCGCATAATCGACGCCCTGACGGCGGATCAGGCTTTCCCAGTCCGGACGGGGCGGATTGACATAGCGTTTCATAAGATGATCTTGTCTACGTCCATCACCAGGATTCCTTCGGCGCCGATGGCCTTGAGCTGCCGGACCTTGGTCCACAGGTCGGCCGCGTCGATGACCGAGTGCAGCGAGCACCAGTTCTCCGAAGCCAGCGGCATGACAGTCGGGCTCCGCATGGCGGGCAGGATGCGGATGGCCTCGTCCATGGATGCCCGGGGCAGGTTCATGAGCAGGTATTTCTTGCCACGGCTCAGGGTCTCCGACTCCATGCGGAACAACAGTTCGTCGATGAGATCCTGCTCTTCCTGGTTCAGGTTTTTCCGGGCAATGAGGACCGCCTCGGACTCAAAGACCGTCTCAACTTCCTTCAAGCCGTTGGCAATCAGGGTGCTGCCGGATGAAACGATGTCGAAGATGGCATCAGCGATGCCGACGGCCGGGGCGATTTCCACGGAACCGGTGATGACCTCCACCGTCGCCTCGATCTGTTTTTCCGCCAGGAAACGGCGGAGGATGTTCGGATAGGAAGTCGCGATGCGGCGACCCTTGAACCAGGCGAGCCCGTCATAGCGCTCCGCCTTGGGCACGGCGAGGCTCAGGCGGCAGGCGCCGAAGCCGAGGGGACAGAGAATGGACACGTCTGCGCCGCACTCCGCCACTTCGTTCTCTCCGACAATGCCCAGGGTGGCCGTACCGCCGGCCACGACCTGCGGGATGTCATCGTCGCGCAGATACAGGGCCTCAATGGGAAAAGTCAGGGAGCGGGACAGCAGTTTCCGCTTGGGGGCATCCACTTCGATGCCGATGTTTTTGAGGAGGTTGACGCTTTCTTCGTAGAGCCTCCCTTTCGATTGGATAGCGATTCTGATCATGATATACTATGAAAAAACCGGCCTTTGCATGCAAGGGCCGGTTCAGGTCAATATCAAAATACCTCTTTATAATACAACAAGTGTACCGCCCTATCATTCAATGATATGGTGGTGATGATGCTTGTTGGTGAGGCGTGCGTTCATTTCACTGCAAAGGTAGTGATTATTCTTTTCCATGCAAAAGAAATCGCTCAAATTGTGCTTTTTCCTCTTCGGTCTGGAACTGTGTCTCGATGGGAATATAGAACAGGCGGGTGCGGACCTCTGCGTCCAGGCCGGGGCAGTGCAGCAGGCGCATGGCGTCTTTTTCCGTGGTCAGCAGCACCGTCCGGGGATGCAGGAGGGCGTAATGCCGCAGAAAATGCTGGTCGTGCTTCGTGAAAGTGTGGTGGTCGTTGTAGCGCTTGTGCTCGATATGCGGATATCTGTCGACCAGCTGCACGCGCAGCGGGCGGTCGTCAGCCACACCTGTAAAGAGGAAAGCCTCTTTGGAGTAGAGGTAGCGTGTGTCCGCCTCGTCGGGAAAGACGGGCTGCGGAGCCAGGTAGCGGATCGAGGTGAAAAAGAGCGGCTGCCCGGGGCGCAGGTGCAGTTGCAGGCGCATCTGCGCGCGGTCCCCGTCGTCCACCCGTTTCGGCGTCTTGGTAACGATCACGGCGTCGGCCCGCTTCAACTGCTCGGGCAGGTCGCGCAGGTGCCCCAGCGGCAGCAGTTCGTCGTCGAAGACAGGGCGGTTGTAGTCCACCAGCAGCAGGCTCAGGTCGGGCTGCAGCTTGCGGTACTGGAAACCGTCGTCGAGCAGGATGATCTCGGCATGCTGCGCTTCCGGCAGGGCCAGGAGCTGCGCCACGCCATGGTTGCGGTTCTTGTCGACCGCCACCAGCACGTCGGGAAACTTGCGCTTGACCTGCAACGGCTCATCGCCCGCGAGCGAGGCCGGATCGGAGGGTTCTATCAGTTGGAAACCGTGGCTCTTGCGCTTGTAACCGCGCGAAAGTACCGCCACGCGCCGGTCTTTCCGCAGCAGCGCGCAAAGATATTCCGTCATCGGAGTCTTGCCCGTGCCCCCTGCCGTGAGGTTGCCCACGGACACCACCGGCACCGTGTGCTTCATGGCCTTGCGGCACCCCCGGTCGTAAGCGGCGTTACGGAGCTTGAGCCCCAGCCAATACGGGAAAAGGAAAATACGGCTCAATATCATCCCCAGACCTCCGCAATCTTGTCGAGGGTCGCGTAGAGCTCCGCCGGATCGGTGGATGTCACCAGTTTCAGGCGCGTCTCCTTGAAGTTCTCGAGTCCTTTGAAATAGCAGCTCAGGTGGCGGCGCATCTCGAAGATGCCTCTCCGCTCATCCTTGAGCTCGAGCGACTTGGCCAGGTGCCGCTTGGCCAGGTCCACGCGCTCGCGTACGCTCATGGGCGGCAGCAGTTCGCCCGTGGCCAGGTAATGCTTCACTTCCCGGAAGATCCAGGGGTGGCCGAAGCTGGCCCGGCCGATCATGATGCCGTCGACGCCATAGCGGTCAAAGGCTTCCCGGGCGCCCTCGGGCGTGGTGATGTCGCCGTTGCCGATGATGGGAATGTGCATGCGCGGGTTGCGCTTCACCGCCCCGATCAGGGTCCAGTCGGCACTGCCCTTATAGAGTTGGGCGCGGGTACGTCCGTGGATCGTGAGAGCCGCGATACCTGCGTCCTGCAGGCGCTCGGCCAACTCAACGATGATCTTGCTGTCCTCGTCCCAGCCCAAGCGGGTCTTGACGGTGACGGGAAGTTTCACGGCCTCCACCACCCGGCGCGTGATTTCGACCATCTGGTCGGGGAAACGCATCATGCCGCTGCCGGCACCCCGGCGGGCAATCTTGTTGACAGGGCAGCCGAAATTGATGTCGATCAGGTCGGGACGGGCCTCCTCGGCGCGGACGGCGGCTTCCACCATCGCGTCGGGAATATGGCCGTAGATCTGGATGCCGATGGGGCGCTCCTCGTCGGTCACCTGCATCTTGGCGATGGTCTTGGCCGCGTCGCGGATCAGGCCGTCCGACGAGATGAACTCCGTGTACATCATGTCGGCGCCGTACTGTTTGCAGATGTAGCGGAACGAGGCGTCGGTGACGTCTTCCATCGGCGCCAGCAGCACCGGCCGTTCCCCCAGGTCAATGTTTCCGATTTTCACGCCGCAAAGATATAAAAAAGAGCCGCTCGGCGAGCGGCTCTTTCATCAAACAATCATTGGTTTACCAACCATGATTCTGGCCGATGGCCGGGTTCAGGTCGATCTGGCCCGACGGGATCGGAGCCAGGTACTGCTTGGCGTTGTACTGGCGGCCGGTCTTGCCGTTGAGGGTGATGATGTAACCATTGGCGTCGACATCCATCTTGGCGTGTTCGAAGTCACCGACCCAGGCACCACGGCACTGGTCAGGATACTTCGTCTGGTCGAGTTTGTCGAGCTGGTGCCAACGGATCATGCACCAGTAGCGGTCGTTGTTGTCGAACATCAGTTCCACGCGGCGCTCGCGGCGAACCTCCCAGATCAGGTTGCTGACACCCATGTTGTTCTTCGGGTCAGCAGCCGGGGAAGAAGTCAGGTGCGGCATGCCCACGCGGTCGCGCAGCATGTTCACAGCGTTGACGGCACCAGCGTTGTCACCGGTCTCGGCGCAAGCTTCAGCATAGTTGAGGATCACGTTGCCCAGCCAGAAGATCGGAGCGTCGGTCTCGGCACCGCCGATGGAGTTACGCAGCGTAGCGTTGGTGAAGGCAGGGTTATCGAATTTCTGCACACCATAACCGGTGGAGGAGGTAGCTTCGGCACCGAGGCCATAGCGTTTGTAACCAACACCCGGATAGAGGAGCACATCGTCAATCTGCATGCCCAGACGAGGGTCGCGGACGGCCAGGACTTCGCTGATGTCGATGTTCCACTGGCGATCGTCGGCGTACGGGTTCTTGCCACCGATCCAAGGCTCGACACGACCGTGGTCGTTCTTGTTGAGTTTGGTGTTGGCGAGGCAGTTGCCGTCGAGGAACAGATAGGAATCAAAAGCGTCCTTGGTCATACCGTTGGTCTGGGTAGAACCGCAGGTGTAGTCGATGGTACTGTGCGAGAGCACGCCCTGGACATACTTCTTGTACATGATCATCTCCTTGGTAGCGGCGGAGTTGGCCAGGTCGAAGGAGTTGTAGACAGCCTTGTAGTCAGAACTCAGTGCGTAGTTGCTGTTGTTCATGATCGCCTGCGAAGCGGTCTTGCACTCGCCAAGGAATCTCGTGGCGCGGCTTTCGTCAGCGGCTTTCTGGCCGTCGGCGGCGCTGCGGTACTTGCAGAAGGTACCTTCATAGAGGCAGATCTCCGACTTGATAGCCTGGGCCACGGCGTTGTTGTAAGCCGTACGGGAGTTCGCGTTGTAGCTGATGTTGGCCACGGCGAAGTTCAGGTCTTCCAGGACCTTGTCCATGATGCCGTCACGATCCTGACGGGGACCGAAGAGGATGTCTTCGTCGGTCACGTCGAGGGCGTGGTCCACCCAGTAGCAGTCACCGAAGGTGCGGACGAGGCAGTAGTGCTGCCAAGCGCGATACAGGCGGGCGATACCCTCCCAGTTGGCTTTGGCGGCGGCGCTCATCGACTCGATGCCCGGCAGGGCTTCAAGCAGGATGTTGGCGCGGCGGATTTCCGTATAGCAGGAGTTCCAGGTGCTGTTGGTTGCGCTGACGGAAGTGAAATTCCATTCGGTGTAACCGGTCGGCGTCTGGTTGTCGCTCAGCGTCGGGAAGTAGAAGGAACCATACGAACCGCTGTTGCCGTAACCCGACCACTCGTTATAGAAGTAGTTGGCATACAGCTCCACGTTCGTTTCGCTGGTGAAGTAATTGGATTTCGTGAAGGAGGTATAAGGGTCTCCGTTCAGAATCTCCTTGACGCAGGAAGTGAGCGTAAGGCTCAGAAGGACTGCAGAAAGTATGATGGTGATTTTTTTCATATTCGTAGACCTTTAATTAGAAAGTGATCTGCAGACCGCAGGAATACGTACGATAGATAGGCTCGGTACGGCCCCAGACACCATTGGCATACGAACCGACACCGGTGTTGATTTCAGGGTCGATGCCGGTGCCCTTGTTGTTGTTGATGATGTCAACCAGGTTGTTGGCTGCCACATAGACGCGGACCTTGTCGATCTTGATCTTGTTGGTCAGCTTGTGCGGGAGGGTATAGCCGATAGTCACGTTCTTCAGACGCAGGTAGGCCATGTTGACCAGGTACTTCGTCTGCGGATAGAAATTGTAGCGACCACCGCTGACGATACTCGAGGAAATCGTACCCTGGCCGGCACCGCCGCCGAAGAGGGCGGGATACTTGGCGTTCTGGTCGATGTTCTCGGTAGCGACCTGCTGAGCGGTCACATAGCTCATCTGGTTGGTGTAGATACCGTCGACGCCACGCATGAACGGCATCACGAAGGAAGACTGGGTCCACATGTCACGCTTGCCGACGCCCTGGAAATACAGGTCGAGGTCGAAGCCGTTCCAGTTGCCACCCAGACGGAAGGAATACTGGTAGCGCGGCGTGCTGTTACCGATCTTGATGAGGTCACCGTGATCTTCCGGCGTACCTTTACCCCAGTCGATCACACCGTCACCGTTCTGGTCCACGAACTTGATGTCGCCAGGGCCATATTTGAACTTGCCGGATTCCAGTTTGGACTGGGAAGGCGAAGCAGCCACATCGGCGGCGGAGGTGAAGTAACGATCGGTCTGGAAGCCCCAGATCTCACCATATTCCTTGCCGGTGTAATTGCTGTTGATCAGGTTGTTGCTGTCCCATTCCGTGACTTTGGTCTTATAGTCGGAGAGGTTGGCATTGGCGTAGACGTTGACGGGACCGAAGCTGTGGTGCCAGTCAATGTTGAGTTCCCAGCCGCGGGTGCGGAGCGAACCGGCATTCTCGTAAGCGGAAGAAGCGCCGAGGACAGAAGGCAGGGCCTTGCCCGGAGCGAGCATGCCGATGGTGCTGCGCTGGAACCAGTCGAAGGTCACGTTGAGGTCACCGTTCATGAAGCCCAGGTCGAGACCGATGTTGGTGGTGGCGATCTTCTCCCAGGTCAGGGACTCGGAGACCATCTTCGGCGTGCCGAAGTAGTCGTACTTGGAGTTGCCGCTGCCCATCCAGTTCACGCCGTTGGTGGTCTTGGACATGGTTTCGAGGTACATGTTCGAACCCACTTCCTGGTTACCGATCTCACCGTAGGAAGCACGGATCTTGGCGTTGTTGATGATGCTCTTGATCGGAGCCCAGAAGGCCTCTTCGGAGATGCGGTAGCCGATGGAACCCGACATGAAGGTTGCCCACTGGTCTTTCGGCGGGAACTTGGAAGAACCGTCGCGACGGATATTGAACTCGGCGAGGTACTTGCCTGCATAGTCATAGTTCACGCGGCCGAAGAAGCCGAGCGATCCCCAGTGGCTGTGCGTGTGGCTGTAACTGTAGTCGGAGTCTGCGAGGGCGAGTTCCGGCATGTTGATGTCCATCAGGTCGTGGCGCTCGTAATACAGGTACTCGTACTCGGAGTTGTCGAGGTTGGCACCGGCCATCAGGTTGAGGTGATGGTTCTGGGCGATGTCGAGCTTATAGTTGAAATACGCGTTGGCCACGTGGTTGTAGTAGAAGTCGCGGCTGGTTTCCATCCAGGTCGTGCTCATGATGTTGGTGACCACCGGGTTGACGGACCAGGTGTTGAGCACATAGGACGGGAAGCCCGGGCCCTTGTAGCGGACCACCTTGTTGGTGAAGGTGTAGTCAGCGTTGAAGGTCAGGCCTTTCACGATGTCGATCTTCAGGAAGCCGCCCAGACGGAGGTTCGAGGTCTTCGTGAAGCTCGGAGCGCCGGTCATGCGGGCGCCGATCAGCGTACGGGCCTCATACTGCGTGCCGTCTTCCGCTTCATACCAGCCATACGGGCCGAAGAAGGACCCCCAGCGCCAGAGGTACTGGTAGGTGTTGGCACCACGGGTATACGGGTAGCTGTAGGTCTTGTCGGAGTAGTTGACACGGGCGCCGATCAGCAACCAGTCGGTAGCCTGGGTCGAGACGTTGACCGTCGTGTTGAATCTTCTCACCTTGTCAGGATTGAACTTGGCAAGGCTCTGGTCCTGGCTGTAGCCGGCGGACATGTAGTAGTTGGTCTTGCCGGAAGTACCCTGGACGGAGAGGGTGTGGTTCATCGACGGGGCCGCCTTGTTGAAGTAGATGTTCACGATATCCCAGTCAGCATAGTAGCCGAGTTCATCGTAGTCGTCACCGAAGACCATCTTGCGATACGGGGCCTTCTTGCCGTGTTTCTGCTGCCAGCGGGTGGCCATGTCGATGAAGTGGTCGCTGTCGAGGTACATGCCGAAGAGCTCGGAAGCATCACCGGCACGGTTGTTGGCCTCGGTCATGGCGGTCACCTGCTCGATCACGGTCGGGTAGTTCGGCAGGTCGGTAGCCTGGCTCCAGCCGAAGTTGTCGGTGTAGCTCACCTGCACGCGGTCGGTGGTCTGCGCGCTCTTGGTGGTGATCAGCACCACGCCGAAAGCGGCACGTGTACCGTAGATCGAGGTGGAGGCGGCGTCTTTCAGGACGGAGATCGTCGCGATGTCCTGCGGGTTGAGGTACGACAGGTTGTCGATAGGAACACCGTCGACCACATAGAGCGGAGTGGAAGTGCCGCTGTTGGAGAGGGTACCGATACCACGGATCACGATCTCAGGCTCGGCGTTGATGTCACCGTTGACGTTGAGAACGGTCAGGCCCGGGACAGCGCCCTGGAGGGCTTTGCCCACGCTGGTCGTCGATTTGCTCTCGAGGGTCTTCGCCACGTCGACGGTCGAGACGGCGCCGGTCAGGTTGGCACGGCGCTGCGTGCCGTAACCGACCACGACGGTCTCATTAAGGAATTCGGCATCTTCGGCCAGGATGATGTCGACCACCCTGCGGCCGGCCACGGCGACCTCCTGGGTCTTGTAGCCGATGCAGGTAAACTGGAGCGTGCCGTTGGCAGGAACATTGATGGAGTAGGCTCCTTCGACATTCGTCGACGTTCCGGCGGTCGTCCCGACGACAACCACATAGGCACCTATGATCGGCTCATTGTTCTTATCGACCACCTTACCGGTGACGGTAATGTTCTGAGCCAGCATCGATCCTGCTGAGAGGACCAGTGCGCACACAGCCGCAAGGATGCGGCCAAATCTTTTGGATACGAACATAGAGTTTTAGGTTATAAAAAAGGTATATTTATTATACTATGCTTTCCCCGATTCAAGTGAACAGTGCAACAAGGGTGTAAGATTGTGAAGGCGCGGCGTGCGAGAGCGGAAGTTATCCTCGGCAGAGCGAGGAGAGCCACTTCCCCGAGCTCCCCGCAGCTCTGACG
>Ga0129306_1000102_pt1 | contig 140224 bp, 132 predicted proteins | sample P827metagenome_FD_94438 | JGI IMG/M metagenome (GOLD analysis project Ga0129306, IMG submission 94438) | Capybara group fecal microbial communities from Wisconsin, USA - P827 metagenome | ecosystem: Host-associated > Mammals > Digestive system > Large intestine > Fecal | place: USA: Wisconsin...
ACAATTATACCAAAGAGAGCGCCCTTTGGGGCGCTCTTTTACTATATTTATAGCAAAAAATGGTAACTACACTAACGTGTAATTACCATTTTTTATTATGGGCTATTTTGTTACAGCCCCTTTGTTGCAATTATATTTGATTTATTTTGTGCCACTATATAATTAGTATTTCCGCAGGTGTTGGATATAGGCGAGTCGTAAGGTAAATAGAAAACTAGCAGTAGCCACACTGCTAAGCAAACCAATCCAAACGCTATATGGCCCATAATTAAAGTAATGAATAAGCACATATGCTAGTGGAAAACAGACGCCCCAATAAGAACCGACAGAAATATAAGAGATACTACGTACATCTTTATAACCGCGCAAAATGCCTTGGATTGGGGTTCCAAACGCATCAATAGCGGAGAAAAAGACGGAGTAACTCATAAAGGTCATGATTAAATGAATCTGTGCTTCATCATTAGAATAGATGGAGGAAATTTCATAGATATGAGTAAAGCTAAAACTACAGAGTAAAATAGCGAGAAAAAGTGCAAGACCTCGTGCAATATATGCATAATTCATAGCACTATCGCTTTTCTTTGCCCCCACTTCGTAAGCTACTGCAATAGTGGAAGCCATGGATATGCTGAGGGGAATACAGTAGAAAAGATTAGTAAAACTGATGGCTGCTTGATGTGCAGCTACGATAGAGGTGCCAAATTGTGCCATTAAAAGACCGGCAATACTAAATATGCTGCCTTCACAAAAGATGGAAAGTCCAATGGGGATACCTAAGCGTAGTTGTTCAATAATATAGGTGATATCTAAGGTTGGCCATTGGCGCAATAGACCATAGCTTTTAAATTCTGATTTAAACCAGAGGATGGATGTGTACATTAAGAAATTTGTCCAACAAGCAATGGTAGTACCGATACCCGCCCCCATGCCACCGAGTTCAGGAAATCCGTACTTGCCAAATACAAAAAGGTAGCTTGTGATAGAGCTAATACACAATCCACTAATCATAATAATCATAGAATAATGTGTATACCCATGCGATTCAATGGTATAGCGCATAGGACACATTAAAAATAAAGCAGGTACACCAAAAGCGATGGCACTAAGATAATTAATACACACTTCATAGGCTGCAGGTTCTAAGTTGAGATAATTTAATAACGGTTGTAAAAAGAAAAAGGCAGCCAAAAAGATAAGAATAACAAAGCTCATTGCTAAGTACAAACCATGGTGAAAAACAATGGCAATGCCATCGTTTTTTCTAGCCCCTAATAGTTGTGAAATAATCGGCGTAATACCAAGCAAAATACCAAGAATACCCATATAAATTGCAATCCAAATATTATAGCCGATAGATACGCCGGCCATATCAACGGTGCTATATTGACCAGATAAAAAGATGGCTACAAAGCTACCAGCTACTAGTGCAAATTGTGTTATTGTTAATGGAGCAGAGAGTTTTATGAATAAAAAGATTTTTTCTAAGAGCGTTGTTGTAGGATGCATAAGATCTTAAAAATAAATTCCTTTCACTTTTAATAAATTCGATATTGTGTTGCGTTCTATTTTTCTAGTACAATATAACTATAAGCCTATAATTGACTTTTGTATATACTTTTTGTAGTCAGAGAAAATAAGTATATAGAAAAGCATTGTTTATTTTATCATAATAATTATTTATAAAGGAGACGGCATTGGATTTTTTTAGCTATAATGGCATTATTGCATTGTTACAAATTATTTTTATTGACTTATTACTAGCAGGAGATAACGCTATTGTCATAGGCATGGCCGCTCGTAATTTGCCAGATGATTTACGCAAAAAGGCAATAAGTTGGGGGACTGCTGGTGCCATTGGTATTAGATTAATCATGGCTTTTTTATTCGTAGAGGCTATTAATTCTATTCCATACCTCCATTTGGTAGGGGGGATATTTTTACTTTGGATTGGTATTTCCTTGTTAAAAGGAGATAATGCAGAACATGATATTCAAGCTAAACCTGATTTAAAGGGGGCCGTAACAACTATCATTATTGCTGATGGTATCATGGGTATAGATAATGTTCTTGGTGTTGTAGCCGCTGCTAATGGTCATATGGGAATGGTTATTGGCGGTATGCTTATTACAGTACCTATGATTATTTGGGGGAGTTCTTTCTTCGTAAAAATGATTGATAAGTATCCAGCTATTTTATATCTCGGTGGAGGTATTCTTGGCTGGGTTGGGGCAGATATGATTCTGGCAGATCATTTCGTACAACCATATTTGGCAAATTATGCGCTTATATTTAAGTTGGGGATATCTGCATTGGTTATTGCGATTGGTTTATACCTAAGAAAAAAGGCTGAACAAGCTGTCGCGTCTGAAATGGAGCTCTAATTTATAACACTCTATAATGCATAATAAGAGTCTGTTAAACGATTCAACATATATTTATATGTTGAATCGTTTTCAGACCTTTTTTTGTATGTTGAAAACTGGATTAGTCTGCGTGATATATAAGAAATCGTTAGGAAAATATTGTATAATTAATACAGATAAATATAAAACGTTGTATAAGAAAGTGAATGTCATGGGTAGTCAAAAAAATAAAATCAGCAAAAGGAGTATTCCGGTCAAACTGGGAGAGGAATATATAATTACCATACAAGGGATGGGCAATAATGGTGAAGGTGTAGGTCGTTATGAAGACTTTACCGTATTTATTCCGTTTACCCTTCCTGGTGAAGTTATAAAAACAAAGATTACACAATACAAAAAAAATTATGCGGTAGGACGCATTATTGAAATTATAGAAGCAGCACCTAATCGTGTTGTACCTAAATGTGACGTGTATGGTACGTGTGGTGGTTGTCAATTGCAGCATGTATCTTATGAAGGTCAGTTAGCATTAAAAACACAAAAAGTACGCGATATCATTGCACGTATTGCAAAGATGGATCCTGTTATGGTCGAAGCGACACTAGGGGCTAAACAGCCATGGAATTACCGTAATAAAATGCAAATGCCAGTGGCGGGGACGGCAGAGAATCTAAAAATGGGTTTTTATGCGATGGGATCCCATGACATTGTAGAGAATTTTCATTGTCATATCCAAATGGATTTAAATAATAAACTTGCTAGTGTTTGCTATGATATTATGACAGAATTACATATAGCGCCTTATGATGAATTGACAGGAGAAGGTGTGGTACGACATATCATTGGACGCGTGGCACCGACTGGCATTATGGTCATTATAGTAACAGCAGTAAAGAACTTGCCGCAACAAGAGACGTGGGTAGCACGTATTCGTGAAACAATTCCAGAAGTAACTTCTATTGTGGCAAATTATAATCCGAAAAATACTAATGTGATTATGGGGCGTGAATGTAATGTTTTATGGGGGGCATCATATATAGTTGATACGATAGAAGATCTTACCTTCAGATTATCGCCGCATTCCTTTTTCCAAGTAAATCCCGTGCAAACGTCTGTATTATATGGGAAAGCGTTGGAATTTGCTGATTTAACGGGAGGAGAAACGGTTGTTGATGCGTATTGTGGGACGGGAACGATTTCTTTGTTTATGGCTCATAACGCAAAAAAAGTGATAGGTATTGAAATTGTAGAACCGGCTATCATTGATGCCCGTAATAATGCAAAGAGTAATGGGTTTACCAATACAGAATTTATCGTAGCCGATGCAGCAAAAGCAATGCCTGCACTCTATAATAAAGGTGTTCGAGTAGATGTTATCGTTTTTGACCCTATTCGTGCAGGCTGTAAAGAGGAAGTCTTGCGAGCGGCGGCTTCTATGCAACCCAAACGCATGGTTTATGTATCTTGCAATCCAGCTTCCATGGCTAGAGATATTGCAATACTTGATACCTTGGGCTATAAGACTGTTAAAGTACAACCGGTGGATATGTTCCCTATGACAGCGCACGTTGAAACGGTAACTTTGCTTACAAAGAAGGAAGTGACGCAGTAAATATAAGAAATATTTATTGAAATAGTTAAGAACGTTGCGAATTTAGCAACTATTCAGATTCAAATTGTGGCTTACTAACTTTTTATGTTAGAATTAAAGGGATTAAATCTTTGCCCACAATAATAGGCGTTCCATGGGGGGGACCGTTTACAGGGCAATTTTGTATTTTGAGGTTTACACTTTTTGTTTTGTCTAAGAAGGGATAATGTTTATCTATGAGGTTAAAAGAAAAACGATACTTATCGCAAGCTATTGTATTTACTCTTTTACTTGGTGTAAGTAATCAGGTGGGGGCTTATTCCTCCCAAAATCCTATTACTAGCCATACCGAATTACCTAAACTTGTTGAGAGTGCTAACTCTATTAGAAGCAATGCTGTCTATGGTGTAAATAATGGGGCTAGCCTAATTATTACAGGCGATTCTAGCACGGATATCATAGCTTCTAGTGGTGAGTCTGTTGGCATCGATGTTAACAATGGTCATTTAGAAGCTAAAGGCTTACTGTCTATAAATATGGCGCCTGCAGTTGGCACGACTGGTTCTATTCCAAAACCTGTTATTATTCGTAATAACGCCTCAGCTGATATTGATCACCTCCAAATTAAGGGGGTTTTATCTAGTGAAAATACAACAACGCAAATGAGCCCAGACTCCAATGCCACCTATGGTCTTACCGTTGGCTATGCTTTTGAGGGAGGCAATGGTAATCATAAGGCAGAGGCGAATATTAGACAGTTAGATGTAGAGGTAACTAATACGGCTGATTCTGTGATTGGAAACTATCAAGTAACACGTGGGTTTGCAAGTGCAAATATCAAAATCGGACATCAATTGTCAGCTGTTCGCGTATATCACCCTAGTTCTAGTGATATACCAAGCTTGACGGTAGAGGGGCCAGCAACTATTACCGCCTACGATTCTTCTACGGCCAAGGCTGGTGATTACTTAGTCGGCCTTTATATAGATGGTAATCAGGCCAAGGCTACCTTCAAGGGGGATACGAAAATCAATGTGGAGGCCAATGGAATTAACTCGGCGGGGATCAAGATTGGCAAGGTCTTTGATGGATCGTTAGCTGATGGGGCCAGCGTAGAAGTAACGGATACAGGCAAATTAACAGTGGATACGACTAAAACCGCTAATTCCGCTGCCATTCGCCTCTTTGGCTCCAAGTCACAACTCTATGTTAAGGGAACTGACCAGTCTGAAATCAAGGCTGGTGATGCGGCTCTAGTTTTTGATACACAGGATTATAAGACGTCAGGTACTGCAAGTGTAATAGTTCCCCTCTTTAATGGGAGCCCCTCACGAAATGAAGATAACATAGATAACAAGGTGGAACTTAACAATACGAAACTAACCACCACTTCAACTACAGCTCCTCTTATCAAGGCTCGAACAGAATCTGTTAATGATGTTCTAGTAGAAGGTGCAGGGGTTGTAGGCGTCAACATGACTGGTAAATTCAACAATGGCGACTTTAACACCCAAAACGCTCAATTGACACTTTCCGGCGACAAGTCTCTAGGCATAGTGGGGGATTCGGCTGACCAGACAGCAGGGGCTACCCAGTGGCTAGTAGATGTGGAAGGTATCCAAGGTACAGTTAAGCCATCTGATTTAAGCATTACTCTTAAAGACAAAGCCCAAGGGACTGGTCTCATCAATAAAAATTACAATTCCAAGTTACACTTAATTGTGGATGGGGGTATTTGGAATTTACGAGATACGACGGCTAGCCATGAGAATACCGTTGTGGACAATACTAGTACGGCTAATGCTATTACTCTTTTCAACGATGGATTTTTAAATGCGGTCTATAGCCACCCTAATGGGGGCGCTAACCATACTATTGTCTTGACCGATGATGCGGGGACAACCAATACGGGAACTTTCACTAATGGAGGGATTATCAGCCTAGATAACCGTAACGCGGTTACCAAGGGAACCGTTGCTTATGACGATGTTCTCAATATTGAAGGGGCTTATGTGGGCAATAATGGTCTTCTTGAAATGAATACCAAGTGGGACTCTCCAGGGGATGACAATGGGGCTAATTCGCAGTCGGACCTCCTTCACATCAAAGGGACTTCTGTGGGGATTACTACAGTTGTAGCGATGGCTGCCAATGGGGCGCGAGCTACTATTGATGGAACCATTGCTTCTATTGATGAAGATCTCCGGAAAAACTCTGTGAAAGTGGTAGAAGTAGATAGTGATGATGGAGGGGGGACCTTTATAGGCACCGCGAAGACCTTGGGGGCCGGAGAACTTCAGTTGACCTCTAAAGTGGCGGATGATGGGCACCGGATTTACTATTGGACGGTGACAGGTAAGAATAAAGGCACTCCTAATCAACCGCAGACACCGATTTTTGACCCTGCCGTGCCAAGTTACGTCCAGATGGGACAGGTGGGGAACGATATGATGGGAACGACCCTTCAGACCTATCATGAACGCCATGGGGAAACGGCGGTGACCAATCTAAGTCCGGCATACATGGACAAAACCGATGATCAGGCTTGGGCAAGACTAATTGGTCGCAAGGTAGAACGTGACGGTACTCGTCTGGGCTACGATCTAACCATGAAAGGCATTCAGATTGGGCACGATTACGATTCTTACTTTAAAGAAGGGGAGGGCTACAAGTCCCATTCCGTTTACTTTTCCTACTTGACAGGCTCTAGTAAATTTAGAGACCATTTGCGTGCAGAAAATGGGGTTATTAGCTCAGACTCCTACACGGGTAAGGTGGATTCCAAGATGTATTCCCTCGGTTGGACCCGAACTAAGTATCAGTTGGATGGTCGCTATCTAGACATAGTCGGTCAAGTGTCTTATATGACCAACGATTACACATCGAGGCAAGGCGTTAAAGGCGATAATCACGGCTTTGGCTTTGCTGGTTCGGCCGAAATCGGTCGCCCTAAGAAGGTCCGTATTAAAGAATATTCTAACTGGCTTTTAGAACCACAGGCTCAGCTTATTTACAGACACTTAAGCCTATCCGACTTCACAGCAGATGGTAAGTCGATTAGTCAAGATAGAAACAACAGTTTAGTGGGCCGTATCGGTGGTCGTATTTCTTATAACCGTATCGATAAGGCTCACCCTGACCGTATCCGAACCTACTATGGGGTAGCTAATATTTGGCATAGCTTTACTGGTCAGACCGGAGCTCATATTGGTCAGGATGTCCTTTCAGAATCTTATCCTAAAACGACAGCTGAAATCGGGCTAGGTCTCAACCTACCAATTAAGGATTCCACCTACATTTATGGCGACCTTCGCTATGAATGGAATCTAGGCGGATCTGGTGACTATAAGGCTTACCGGGCAAATTTAGGATTGAAATATCGCTGGTAATAACCGCATATATTACATATTCATTTTGCACTGGCCTTTCCATCTTCTTGGATATGTATATTCATTGGATATGTCTATTTAATAGCAGAATTAAATATATTAACATTAGCATATTAGCATTAGCAAAATAGCCCCTTACGGGGCTATTTTATTATATGGATAGTCTTATGATAATGTACCGCTATTACTGGCTGCTGGCGCGTGAGATAGAGGTTACTCGCCTTTGCAGGGATTGAAGCAAACAGGAGCATGTGGTACAATTATATTGTTTAATTCTTTTAAAATTAGGCTTTATAGATAATTTTAAGAGGGCGGGGAAAGGTATCATTGTTTAGTTGTTTAGTTGTATTTATTGAGGAGAACACAGACATGGTAAAAAGAAAATCTTCTTTGAGAGCATTGGTGTTATCTGCAGTTAGTTTGGGAGTGCTTTCTTTAGCAAGCAATCAAGTATACGCTGTGGACGGATTGCGACCTAATAATACATTTATTAGTACCATTGCTGGAAGCGCTGCACAAGGAGATATCCAAAGTTTTGATGATCCAATCCAAGACGTATCTTTGACATGGGATGTTAATAGTGCGAATAGACCAGACACAGCGCCTATTAGTAATACCACTATTATAGCGAAGAGTTTAACATTAAATACTGATTTTGATACTCCGGATGATGGCAGTCACAAAAATATGGGCATCAGAGCCGATCAAGGGAAAAGTGTTGATGTAAAAGTCACTGGCGATATTGCGATTACCACTAAAAGAAACTCTCTTTATGCCCCTGGTGGCAGGCTTGCTATTGAGGGCTTTAAATCCTTAACGGTAACCAATACAAATACCGATAACATGTATGGCTATGGGGTGTTTGAGCACGAAGTAGGAGGCGTCGCAGGAGGCGTCGTTATTAAAGGCGGCGCAGATAGTACTGTTACGTTTAACACAAGAGGGCAAGCGTTAGCAGCCAATTCTGAAAAAGGGATTACGCTTTCGGCAGATACTGTAAAGCTTACTTCTGGTAGTGAACTGGGAACGGTGATGACCGGCTCTATTGATGCGCCAGTGGGAAATATTTATATAGATGGCAATAAGTTAGTTAAAATAGCAAATACGCAGGCCACATTTAGAAATTTGGATGGTAGTACGTTAGCAGGTGGGGCAGCTATTGCACCGGAAAGTAGAGGAGATATTGTCATCAATGGAACGGGGAGGGGAACCGTTGAAATTGATGGTCATATCGTTACTTCGGAAGGTACGGTAGCCGTAAATATGGCAGGAGCAAACTCTTACCTGAAAGGAGAAACTGTAGCAGGATTAAACGCTGCTAAGGTGACTCGCTACTTTACGGAAACGGATAGTGGAAGAGAATATAATGGCAGAGTGTTTTACCGGACAGTAAGCAGCCAAATCGGACTTGATGGAACAATTAATCTGAATGTTGCTGGAGAGAATAGTAGCATCACTGGTAATATTTCCTCCGTTGGTCAAGGGGTTACCAATGTGAATTTGACAGGGACGAATACAAACTTGACGGGTGATATTACAGCGGGGAGCTACGGTGGCAAGCGCTATGAATACACGGATAAGAGAGTTGGATATATTACTAGAAGAATTTTGTGGACAAGTGTAAAGGTTGATTTAGATAGGAATACCATCAAAGAAACACTACCTTCCAATGGTATCGTCAATGCGAATTTTTCTGGGGATAATGCCGTATTTAACGGAAAGGTGACGACGATTTATAATCGTCCGACAGTGGAGTTACCAGAAGAAGCAGCTACCAATCTTTCCTTTGGCTCCAAGAGTCGTTGGAACATGACTGGAGATAGTAATGTGACGACATTGAAGCAAGAAGCTGGCTCTATCATTGATATGACTAAAGACACTTCGAAACTTATGGTGGATCGTCACTTTGAAGGAAATGGTGTGATTCGATTTAATCTTGATGCGGGCAATAAAAATCAGCGCCATGAAAGTGGATCTAGTGATTATGTATATAGCTATGGCACTTCTGCAGGCGTAGAACACATTGCATTTGATAAAGGAGCGGCAAACCTTGGCGGATTAGCAAAGGGTGATAAATTATATTTCTCTACCGTTACAGATAGTCAACTCTCCTATGTGTCCGATACAGATTTAAACGAAGTTGCCCCTAGGGGGACGTTGTATGATACACATTACTTCATTGATAAAGATACAGATAATGATGGCAGCCATTGGTATATTGGTTGGAAAAACCAAACGGAAAATCCAATTGTACCCGCATTAGGGGATACCACATATTTATCTTATGCCTTGGCAACCGATATGGATCGTTTGCACAAACGATTAGGAGAGTCTAGATACCTTGATGCAGATAGTGCCTTATGGGTTCGTGTTAAACATGATCGTACAGAAAAAGAAAATCTAGCAAGACTTAATACTAATATTTTCCAATTGGGTATCGATCGTTATCGCAATCTAGAAACGGGTCGTCGTTATGGTGTTGCCGTAGATTTTGGTCGTTCTAATCATGAATTAGTAGGGCATTCTATTTCTGGACACTCCAATAGTTTAGGAATTTCTGCTTACTATGTAAAAGATAGAGCAAAAGATAAAGAAACTGGTAAAGTGGATAATAGCTATTTTGATGCGATTGCACGGTTTGGTAATACGATTCACAAATTAGATATCTATAATGGAAGCGATAAAGATAAGGCTTCTTATAATGAAAAATCTGTTAGCGTATCTGTAGAAACTGGCAAGAAACATATGTTATCTGAGACCTCTTATTTTGAGCCTCAAGTACAATTGCAATACGCACATGTATTTGGTACTAGTTATGCATTAAGTAATGGAATTCAAATGACTAATAATAGTATCAACAGCTTAAAAGGCCGTTTGGGATTCCGTTTAGGAAAAGAATTTAAACAGGTTGATAAATCTTATGAAGTCTATATGAAAGCAGATTTAATAAGAGAGTTCTTGGGTCGTCGCGGATTTAATGCAGTAGGTATTGATGGAGCTAGTGCAGGTCATACTTATTCTGGTCAAGAGACTTGGGGAGATATTGGGGTAGGCGCAGATATTAAACTCGCTAATGATACGACTCTTTGGGTAGATGTAGAACGTATTATTGGGGGAAAATTCAAAAATTCTTGGGAATTTAATGGAGGCGTTACCTTAAAATTCTAATAGTATCCTAACATACATGAAGGGCTGTAGTGTTGAGGTCTATAATAAATGTTCGTTTTATGCTAAATGTTGAGGAGACTTCAATTCTGCATACTTTTTGGCACCAGTTGCATGTTTGTAACTGGTGCCATTTTTTGGAGTTCTTGAAAAGATTTTGGAGTCCGTCACCACTGAGTGCATGATATAGCTAGCAAAATGCTAGAAATAGTTTAAATGATAATTACCCTTAGAGGTGGAAGTTATGGAATTAACAATTCACATAGATTCTAATTATATAGAACCAGATGAGGTTAAGTATTCCTACCATGTTAATGAAAATACAACTTGGCAGGATATTATTATCTATCTGTCAGAACAATATCATTTTCCTTGTTTAAGTACAGAAATGTGGATATTGCGTTCTACTTTGGAAGACTATATTTTATCTTATACCCATAATATAGGTATCGTAGATTTAAATATTGCTTGTAAGAATGTTTTTGAATTTTTAAAGCAGTCTGGTATTACCACACTGCGCTTTCAGTATTTTCATTATTCTGATAGTTGGAAAGTTGAATTAGAAAGAATTTATGAATCGTTACTTAAACAGGAATTAAAATTTTATTATTGTCGAGTAAAACCGAAGCATTATGATAAAGCCTATTCGTATATTGCAGACGAAGAGATAGATATTGGAGATTATGTAGAAGTACCTTTTGGCCAATATAATAAAGTTCATAAAGGGTTAGTTGTTGAGAGTGGTTATTATAATTTTAATAATGCTCCCTATCCAGTGGAAAAAACTAAGCATATATTACGGACAATAAGTGCGGAGAGTTATTGGGAAGAATATAGTGATGATTTTTATATTGGCAAAGAAAAAGTAGAATATCTAAAATCGAGAGCTAAACGATATTGCCAGGAAAAATCTGTGGAAAGCTATAAAAAAGCCAAAGCAGATTTTCAGCTAGGTGCATTACTATTTAACGATGCAGAATGTTTTTTTCGTCTTGGTGATTTATACTTGCAAGGTTGTGATGGAGAGAAAAATGAGAACTATGCGAAAGTATTGTATTATCGTGCATTAAACTTATGTCATGATAATGATGAAGATAATATTTTGCCTTATATAGAATATAGGCTAGCTGCGTTATATGCGAGTTATCTATACCCTTGTGAAGAGAACATAGGGACAGAAAAAGTTTTACAATATATTTATACAGCTTTGTTAGGTTTTTACGAAATGAAAGACAAAGGCAAGTCCGTAGATTTAGAAATTTCGAATTTAAAAGAACTACGTGACCAAGTAGAAATGCTAAGGGAAGAAGGCACAGTGTGAATCAGTTAACTAGAGAAGAATATAATCGAATTGTTGAATTTCGTCATTATATGCATGAATATCCAGAACTTTCTAATGCGGAAGTAGAAACGACGAAGCATATTAAAGAATTTTTAGCTACCGTTCCTGGTGTTGAGATATTACCACTACCAGTAAAAACAGGCATTGTAGCAATGATAAAAGGGAATCAATCAGGCAAAACGATTGGTCTTCGTTGCGATATTGATGCCATTGCACAGACAGAATTATATGAGTGTCCATATAAGTCAAAAGTGGCTGGCGTTATGCATGCGTGTGGACATGATATTCATACAGCCTCACTCTTAGGTGCTACTTTGCTTTTGAGTCGTCTCCGTGATAAAATGATGGGAAATGTTGTCCTATTGTTTCAAAAGGCAGAAGAAACAACATCAGGTGCCAAAGAAATGATAGAAGCAGGTTTTTTGGATATAACCCAGCCTGATATGTTTTTTGGTTTACATAATTGGCCTACCGTACCAGCAGGTAAAGTTATTTGTAAACAAGGTGCTTTAATGGCGGCAAAGACTAATTTTAAAGTGAAAATTATTGGTCATGGCGGGCATGGTTCGATGCCACATTTAAATATCGATCCTATTGTTTGTTCTGCTGCAGTTATTATGTCGCTACAAACGGTACTTAGTCGCAATATAAATCCGTTGGATGCGGTGGTATTTTCTATAAATTCGATTAATGGCGGCAGTGTTGATAATTTAGTGGTAGATGATACGTCTATGACAGCAACTATTCGTTCACTTAGTGAGAGTGGCATGCAACGGGCTAAGGAACGAATGGAAAAAATTGTTTATGACACCTGTAAGGCCTATGAATGTAAAGCGGAAATTACTTATATTGATGATATTCCTCTTACTTATAATGCAGAAGCTATGTATGATTTAGCGTATAAAGCTGCGGAACGCGTAGTAGGGGCGGAAAATATTGTTACTATTGAGCCGACACTGGCGAGTGAAGATTTTGCTTTCATTATGGAACAGATACCTTCCTTTATGTATTGGTTTGGAAGTGCCATTGAAGGCGAATCGATAGAAGCCTTGCATCAACCGTATTACCATGCATCAGATGAAACAATTCGAACAGCGGCAGAAGTGCTAGCGAATGCCGTGCTTACTGCACAAGAATAATTTTACGGTAGCGTATTAACAGGTATTGATTATAATTTTACTAATATAAGGAAATGAGTATATGGCAGAACAGATTGAAACTAGATATGCAGAGTTACAACAGGCTCAAAAAGGAGCTAAACTCAGCATCATGGCCTATATTATATTAGCCATTTTAAAAGTTGGTATAGGCCTTTGGGCAGGATCCGAAGCTTTATATGCTGATGGTATTAATAACTCTACAGATATAATGGCGTCTGTTGCCGTTCTAATTGGGTTGCGTATTGCCCGTAAACCTATAGATGAAGACCATCAGTATGGGCATTTTAGAGCAGAAACAATAGCTTCTCTAGTAGCGGCATTAATTATGATTGCGGTAGGCTGTAATGTACTAATTGATGCGATTACTGCGGTCGTAGCAGGCAAAGTAGAAGCTCCTAATATGCTAGCCGCTACGACGGGTATATTTTGTTCAGCTGTGATTTACCTCGTGTATCTATATAACCGACGACTCGCAAAACGCATACATAGCCCTGCACTTATGGCTGCTGCAAAAGATAATTTGTCTGATGTGTGGGTTGGACTAGGTACTGTTTTTGGAATTATGGCGGCACAATTAAATTTACCGTGGCTTGACCCCTTAGCAGCCGTTGTGGTAGCCATCCTCATTATTAAAACTGGTTGGGATATATTTAAAGAATCGTCTCATAATTTAACGGATGGTTTTGATAAAGAGCAATTGGATTTAATTGCAGAAAGTGTAGCCTTAGTTCCTCATATCCAAGAAGTAAAGCAGATAAGAGCACGTGCACATGGGAATGCAGTTCTATTAGATATTGTGGTAGCAGTTGATCCGTATATGACGGTTATGGAAAGCCACAAAGTGGCAGATGCAGTAGAAGCTAAATTAGCCAATGAATTCGATATTTATGAAGCAATCATACATGTAGAACCAGCTTTTCTCTGTTAGATACGTTCCTTTTGACTAGATTTGTAAAAAGAAAGAGAGCCCCAAATTTGACGCTTTAATGGTAGTCATTAAAGCCCAAAAGGGACTCTCTTTTTGTATGTTATAGTATTAAATTAGTCTTTTTTATAAGGTGCAGATCCTGTTTCATAGAAATTATTACCTTCGCTGTCAATTACAACGATGCAAGGGAAGTCTTCTACGGTGAGTTTAGCTAAGGCTTCAGGACCCAATTCTTCGTAAGCTACGACTTCATAAGCTTTTACAGATTTAGCAATTAGTGCGGCTGCACCACCAACAGCGGCGAAGTAGGTTACGCCATGTTTTTTCATGGCTTCAATAACTTCTGGTTTGCGGGAACCTTTACCAATCATGCCTTTAATACCTTGGTCAAGCATTGTTGGCGTATAGGCATCCATACGACCGGAGGTTGTAGGTCCAGCAGACCCGATGGGATCACCAGGTTTAGCCGGTGTTGGACCAAGATAATAAACGATTTGATCATTCCAATCGATAGGTAATTTTTCTCCACGTGCTAAGGCTTCTGTCATAACTTTATGGGCAGCGTCACGGGCACTCCAAATAGTACCAGTAATCAGTACGGAATCGCCAGCTTTTAGTTTACGGGAATCTTCTTCAGTAAGTGGTGTAGTAATGCGAATTGTTTCAGCCATTATAGTATCCTCCTAAAAATTAGATAGTACGCTCTTTGTGACGGCAAGAGTGGCACATAATTGTAACAGCTACAGGAAGACCTGCAATGTGGGTAGGAGCCCATTCAATGTTACATGCAAGTGCAGTAGTAGTACCGCCAAGTTGAGGTCCAATCCCCATTTTGTTTACGGTATCACAAATTTCTTTTTCAAGAGCGGCATACTCAGGATGTGCATTTCGTTCTTCTGTAGAACGAAGGAGTGCCTTTTTAGAAAGTAATGCTGCATAGTCCATAGTACCACCGATACCAACGCCAATAACTATAGGCGGGCATGGATTAGGACCGCCATGGCGAATAATATCATAGATTGCATTTTTTACACCTTCTACACCATCAGCTGGAACTAACATTTTAAGACCAGATTTATTTTCAGAACCAAAACCTTTAAGTTCGATTTTAATATTTAATTTGTCACCAGGAACAATATTTGTATAGATGATAGCAGGTGTATTATCTTTTGTATTTACACGATTAAAGAGAGGTTCACCTACTACAGATTTACGAAGGTAACCTTCTGTATAACCTTTGGCTACACCAGCATTAATGGCATCTTCTAGTGCACCTCCTTCAATGTGAAGGTCTTGGCCAACTTCTAAGAACGCAATAACCATACCAGTATCTTGGCAAAGTGGACGATCTTCATCACGAGCAATTTCTGCATTTTTAATAATTTGGTCAAGAACGACGCAACCCACAGGAGATTCTTCTGTTTCACGCCCTTTTTTTAAAGCTTCATATATGTCTGTTGGCAAGTAATAAGCTGCCTCTTTACACATTTCTGCTACATTTTCAGTAATTGTTTGCACATTAAGAGTACGCATAATTCCTCCTTATAACCGGAACCATTACAACTTTGTAATTGCCTATACTATAGCATATTTTTCGTATTTCTGCTAATTTAAAAGTATAGATATGCACTTAATTTTTGAAAGTTTTTTATTAATAGGATATACTAATAAAAATCAAACATACGAATAACATATCAATGAGAGGTCTTATATGGAGAAGCGGTGCAGTTTAATAAAACTTTTATGGATATGGCTGATTATTGGAACGACTTCTTTTGGGGGTGGTTCCATTACACATTATTTGATTCAAGAATATTTTATATATAAAGAAAAACTCATTACTCCTGATGAATATGTAAATATCATGGCACTTTGTCAAGTTACACCTGGGATGAGTATTATTGCTATTACTATACTTGTAGGCAAATTATTACATGGTTATATGGGGATATTTATTTCGTTGCTCGGCATTTTAACACCTAGCATAGCCTTAACTGTTTTGTTGTCTATGGTGTATATTGAATACAGTCAATTAGAAGCAACACAACATATTTTAAAAGCCGTATTTGCATCTATTTTTGGTGTAGCATTAACGACAAATTTAAGAAATGCAACCCCCGTGTTTAAACGTAATAAAGCTCGTAGTCGTATGGCGTGGTCTTTCGTGGTGTTTGCGTCTATATGTATAGGCTTGTTTTATATTTTATTGAAGCCTAATGTAGTGTATATGTATATACTTGGTGCTATTATGTTTGCCGTTTTTTATACGTATCAATCAACATTAAAGGTGAGTGGTAGCGAAAGGAGGCATAAGTGATGAACTATGGGGTTATCTTTTGGGATTTACTTAAATCCGTCTTATTTTCCATGGGCGGATTTGGCCCTTTGCCTAGCTTACATCATGATTTTCTAGAAAATGGATGGGGAACTACGGACCACTTTACAAAAGCGTTGACGATTGGGCAGGTTACACCAGGTCCGAATGGTCTGTGGGTAGTTAGTCTTTGCTATCTTACAATGGGCTGGATTGGTGTTATCCTATCTATTATTGCTCTTATTTTACCTACATTTATTATTTTACTCGTTGCAAAAGGGCATTCTAAAGTAAAAGACGTGCCAGCGACACAAGGCGTGTTAGATGGTATATTAATGGTAGTAGTAGTTTTAAATATTATCGTATTATCTTCCATGTTTATTAGTAGTAGCGATAATAATATGTTATTAATTTTTATTGCTATAACGAGTGCTGTATTATCGGCATTGCGATTAGTTCAAGTCAATCTTTTACTAGTGGCAGCTGGAGTTCTAGGATATCTATTTTTATGATGATTTTATGATGGCAGGCTTTTAGTGCCCATTTATTGTCCTTCCTGTATACTTTTATTATTCTTTCCATGTGTTATAATAAGTACAATTTACTGTAGTATAGAAAAAGAGGAGATATATTATGAATTTTACATTACCAAAAAGAGCTGTATTATCTGGTCCTAATTTTATTCGCTCTGTATTTGAACGCGGTGCAGGAATTCCTGGTTTTATTAGTTTTGGTATTGGTAATCCGGCTTCTGAAGCGATTCCAGTAGCGGCTATTCAAAAAGCAATGTGTGATACGATTAATGAAAATCCGATGGAAATGTTGCAGTATGGGCCGATGGGGGGCGATCCAACTTTAGCTACTAAAATACTTGATCGTTTAATTCATGTACGTCATATGCCAAAAGAAGAGCAACAGCTTATCATTTCCGCCGGCTCTGGTGCTTGCCTTGGATTAATGCCGCGGACAGTTTGCAACGAAGGCGATGAAGTTTATATGGACGCCTACTCATTTACTAGTGGTATTAATGCGGTTCGTAATGCTGGTGCAAAAGCTGTTGGTATTCCTATGGATGATGACGGTATGATTCCTGAGGAGTTGGAAAAAGCTGCGCAAAGTGGTAAAGGTAAATATATTTATCTAATTCCTAATTTTCAAAATCCTACAGGGATTACCATGTCCTTAGAACGTCGTAAAAAGATATATGAAATTGCGTCTAAATATGACTTATTAATTTATGAAGATGACCCGTATGGAGAAATTCATTTTACTGATGAAGTTATTCCTACATTAAAGGAAATGGATACAGAAAATCGCGTTATTTATGCGGGGTCATTCTCTAAGACCTTAGCGGCAGGTCTACGTGTCGGCTTCTTATATGGCCCTACAAGTATTTTAGGACCTATGCAGGCTCTAAAAAATAACTGTGATGGACAAATGCCACTTATTACACAACGTACCGTATCGCGTGTGCTAGATGCAGTCGACTATGATGAACAAATTAAGACTGTGGCGCGCGTATATAAAGAAAAATGTGATACACTGCTTAATATCCTAAAAACAGAAGGTAGTGCAAAGGTTAAATATACGAATCCAACAGGAGGCATGTTTGTATGGATGACAATGCCAGATAATGTTGATTGCGAAGCTTTTTTTGAAGCTTGTATTGCGCATAAAATTGGTATTGTTCCTGGTGCAGCGTTTGCTGCTGATGGAGTTCCGGCAGGTCAAAGTTTTCGATTGAGCTTTACGTTTCCTCCTCTTGAAAAAATTGAAGAGGGTGCTAAAATTTTAGCGGCAGTAACGAAAGAGTTTTGCGATTAATTTACAAACATTGGTTACGGCAATAGTTTTGCAGTAGTTTTTGCAATCAATTGAGTACAAATATATTGAATAATATCGATAAGTATAGTAAAATAGAATTGTTCCTAATTACATGAACAATTCTATTTTTATATATACATAAGAAAGGTGTGAAATTATGGCTTGTGGCGGTAGTTGCGGTAGCTGCAGCACTGGTTGTGGTACAGACGAACAACAGGTTCAAGATTTACATGCGCCTATGCATGAATTGAGCAATGTTAAACATATAATTGGTGTTATCAGTGGTAAAGGTGGCGTTGGTAAATCCTCTGTTACGTCTATGTTAGCGGTAACGATGGCGCGTAAAGGTTTTAAAACGGCTATTTTAGATGCAGACATTACAGGTCCATCTATCCCTAAAATTTTCGGTATTCATTCAAAAGCTCATGCAGATGAAGTTGGGATGTATCCGACAAAAACAGAAACTGGTATCGATATTATGTCTGTAAACTTGCTATTGCAGAATGAAACAGACCCTGTATTATGGCGTGGCCCTATTGTTGGTAACGTGGTAAAACAATTTTATTCTGATGTTATTTGGAAAGATATCGATTACATGTTTGTAGATATGCCACCAGGAACTGGTGACGTAGCACTTACTGTATTCCAGTCTATGAAATTAGACGGAATTATTATTGTTACCACTCCGCAAGATCTGGTGTCTATGATTGTGGAAAAGGCTGTAAAAATGGCTGATATCATGCAAGTTCCTATTGTAGGGGTAGTAGAAAACTATTCTTATTTCCATTGCCCTGATAATGGTAAAGATTATAAAATCTTTGGGGAAAGTCATGTAGAAGAAATTTTACAGAAACATAATCTTCTACTATTAGGTCGTTTGCCAATTGATCCTGAAGTAGCAAAACTTTGCGATACAGGGAAAATTGAAACATTAGAAAAAACAAACTTAGAAGATATTGCTCTTCCTGGCATGGAATAATTAATGATAAGAAGGTTCACTGGTGAAATTTCGGCAACTATATGTGCCGAGAATTTACTAGTGAACCTTTTTATTTAATTTTCCCTCACGGAAAACGATATTTATAAAGTTTTGTAGTGGAATCTTTTTGATTCATGTACTTTTACGTTTTTTTGCTATAATATAATTAAGAATTTGTCATAGGTTATATGACTTGTTAATTTTTAGATAGTATTTAGAAAGAGGGGTACTATGGAAACAGCACATAGTTTATTGCAGTATATTCAAAGTAGTTCATCACCGTATCATACAGTAGAAACAAGTAAAAAAATTCTGTTTGAAGCGGGGTTTACGGAATTAAGACTTAAGGATGAGTGGAAACTCAGTGCTGGCGATTATATGGTGGATATTTATGGTTCTACCTTAATGGCGTTTCATATTGGTAAAGACATGCGTAAATGTATGCATATTGCAACAGGGCATACTGATTTTCCGGCTATTCGCATTAAACCGGAACCCATGGTATCTGAAAATGGATACGGAAAACTTAATGTTGAAACGTATGGTGGGATGATTTTAACAACATGGATGGATCGTCCATTAGCTATGGCGGGCATAGTTGTTACAAAAGGAAACGATGCATATCATCCAGTGACAACTCTAGTAGATACGAAGAAGCCATTTTTAATTATTCCGCATCTTGCTATTCATATGAATCGTGCAATGAATGATGGAGAAACTTTAAATAGACAGAAAGATTTACTTCCATTGGCAACTATGATGGGTAAAGATATGGATAAAAAAGAGGTATGGGATACGTTCTTAGCCAAAGAAGTAGGCTGTAAACCAGAAGATATTCTCTCTTATGAACTAACATTATATCCCGCTGAAGAGGGAAATATTTTAGGATTAAATAATGAATTTATTAGTTCGAATCGTCTAGATAATCTAACTTCGTGTAAAGCGTGTCTAGAAGGCATTAAAGCCGCAAAAAAAGACAATGTAGATGGATTACAATGTATTGCTTTATTTGATAATGAAGAAGTGGGGAGCAAAACGAAACAAGGTGGTGCATCTACTGTACTTTCACAAGTATTAGAACGCATTTATAGTGCTATGGGTGAAAGCAAAGAGGCCTTTTATGCAGATGTGGCAGCAGGATTTATGTTATCTGCCGATGTAGCGCATGCATTACATCCTAATAATCCTGAAAAGAATGATATTACGAATAAACCAATTTTAAATAAAGGTGTGGCTCTAAAAATGGCTTGTAGTCAGAACTATGCAGGTGATGCAACAGCTATTGCCATTATTAAAGACCTTTGCCAACGCAACAATATCAACCATCAGATGTATGTAAATCGTTCTGACATTCCTGGCGGATCAACACTAGGTAGTATTGCCTCTGCAATGATGGCTATTCGTACTATGGATATAGGCGTACCAATTTTAGCCATGCATTCTGCAAGAGAAACAATGGGGATTGAAGATCAAAAGAGTATTGAAGACCTTATGATTGCTTTCTTGCGATAGATACTTTTTAAAGTTAGAGAACGAATATAAAAACATTAGTGATGATAGATATACAGATGATAATTCTAGATAGTTTAGTTTATACTATTTTGGGGCTAGTCGCGGCTTTTATGCCCGATAATATAAATGCTATTTTAAAGGGAAAACAATCCTTACATGCGCTAAAATATATATTAATAGGTACGATAATGTTTGTAGGGATAATAGGATTAAAAACTTATGTTTCTCTTACAGAAGGGGCTATGCATGCCATATATATCACACTGTTAATACTAGCAATACTTCAAGCTTTGGAACTTGTTTGTATATCACATCAATATGCATGTACAATCCCTATTCTAGTATTAGTAGTTATTACTACGGCAAATAATTTTTATGAGGGTGATATATTTTTTTATTTCTACTTTATAGTTACATATCTCATAGCTACTAAATGTTTGCGCATTAAAGAAACATCCATAAAAAAGTTTATAGCTACTCCGTTATATATGAAGATTGTACGCAGTACAATGAAAGTAATGGCTATTATATTAGCTATCCATTTGTTGTGGTACTTATAATCCTCCTCTAAAAGGTACTGTTAATAGTTCAAAAGGACAACATACGACCATAGCCACATATTTTGTGACTATGGTCGTGTTGTTGTCTTTTTTACATTAAATATCTTTTTATGTATACATGTATACATGCGTTAAACTATTGAATTCACTGTGTTTACCCATTAAAATGGATTTATCATTGAAATTCAAGGGGGTTGGATTGATGAAAGAAATTAAATCTGTATTAGTTGCTAATCGTGGTGAAATTGCTATTCGTGTATTTCGTGCCTGCAATGAGTTAGGTATTCGAACGGTGGCCATTTATTCAAAGGAAGATGCTTTATCGTTACATCGTAACCGTGCTGATGAAGCCTATCTTGTCGGTGTAGGAAAGAAACCTGTAGATGCGTACTTAGATATTGAGGATATTGTACGTATTGCACATGAACAACATGTGGATGCTATTCACCCTGGCTATGGTTTTCTATCTGAAAACAGCGATCTTGCTAAGCGATGTAAAGAAGAAAATATTATTTTTATCGGTCCAGAAATTGAACATCTTATTATGTTTGGAGATAAGGTAAATGCTCGTATCCAAGCAAAAAAAGCAGGTATACCTATGATACCTGGTACAGATGGACCCATTAAATCTTTTGAAGAACTAGAAACATTTACAAAACATGCTGGATTTCCCATTATGATTAAAGCCGTTAATGGCGGTGGCGGTCGTGGGATGCGTATGGTAGAATCAGCGGCAGACCTTCGTGAAGCCTTTGATCGTGCTAAATCAGAAGCTAAAAGCTCTTTTGGTAATGATCAAGTATACGCAGAAAAACTTATTCGCAACCCAAAACATGTGGAAGTTCAGGTATTAGGAGATCATGAAGGAAACATTGTTCATCTCTATGAACGCGATTGCTCGGTACAACGTCGCCATCAAAAGGTTGTTGAAATGGCGCCAGCTTTTGCATTGCCAATAGAAGTGCGCCAGCGCATTTGTGATGCGGCAGTCAAATTAATGAAGAATGTAAATTATCTAAGCGCAGGTACCGTGGAGTTTCTAGTTACACCAGATGGAGAGTTTTATTTTATAGAAGTGAATCCCCGTATTCAGGTGGAACATACAGTAACAGAAATGATTACCGGTATAGATATTGTTCAAGCACAGATCAAAATTGCTGAGGGGTATGGGCTACATAGTCCAGAAGTGGCTATTCCACAGCAAACTGATATTCGTTGTGATGGACATGCGATTCAGTGCCGTATTACAACAGAAGACCCGATCAACGATTTTATGCCTGATACAGGAAAATTGACGGCATATCGTAGTGGAGGCGGCTTTGGCATACGTTTAGATGGTGGAAATGCTTACACTGGTGCAGTTATTACACCATATTATGATTCTCTTCTTGTAAAAGCGACATCCTGGGCACTTACTCATGATAAAGCTATTCAGAAAATGCAACGCTGTTTGCGAGAGTTCCGTGTACGGGGCGTTAAGACAAATATTCACTTTTTAAGCAATGTACTTCAACATGAAGACTTTGTAAGAGGTGATTTTTCCGTAAACTTTATTGATGAGCATCCAGAATTGTTCGTGTTCAAAGAAGAGCAAGATAGAGGTAGTAGGCTTCTAAATTATATTGCAGATGTAACTGTAAACGGATATATGGGCATTGGGCATGAAGAGAAACCGAAGTTTGAAGAACTTGAAATGCCACCGATTCCTGCAGCTAATTATTTTACTGGTACAAAACAAATATTTGATGAATTAGGGCCAGATAAATTCTCACAGTGGTTATGTGATCAGAAACAAGTCTTGTTTACCGATACGACTTGGCGTGATGCCCATCAATCTTTATTTGCTACGCGCATGCGTACGATAGATATGGCCCGCGTTATGGGGCGTGCGGCAGAAGGGGTGCCTAATTTATTTTCGTTAGAATGTTGGGGCGGCGCTACTTTTGACGTAGCTTATCGATTCCTCAGTGAAGATCCTTGGGAACGTCTTCGCATTTTTAGAAAAGAAACCCCTAATATTTTATTGCAAATGTTAGTACGTGGTGCTAATGCGGTAGGTTATACGAGCTACCCAGATAATGTGGTTCGTCAGTTCATTCAGCTTTCTGCAAAAAATGGTATTGATGTTTTCCGTATTTTTGATAGTTTAAATAGCTTAGATAATATGCAGATTTCTATAGATGAAGTGCGTAATCAAAATAAGATTGCAGAAGTATCTTTGTGTTATACTGGTGATATTTTAGATCGTAGTCGTGATAAATATAATTTGGCATATTATACAAAAATGGCAAAAAAACTTGCCGCGGCAGGTGCTAATATCATCGCTATCAAAGATATGGCAGGTCTACTAAAGCCACAGGCGGCTTATAGTTTAGTGAGTGCATTAAAAGAAGCGGTGGATTTACCAATTCATTTGCATACCCATGAAGGTTCTGGTAATGCCATTTATACATATGGGCGCGCTATCGATGCCGGTGTTGATGTTGTGGATGTGGCTTACTCATCTATGTCAAATGGTACGAGTCAACCTAGTATGAATTCCATGTATTATGCACTTGATGGACATGAAAGACAGCCAGAGATGAATATCGAATATATGGAAGCTATGTCTCGTTATTTTAGTACTGTTCGTCCATATTATTGCGCTGTAGATAAGGCTGGTAATTATCCAAATACAGAAGTCTATATGCATGAAATGCCGGGTGGGCAATATTCTAATTTACAACAACAAGCAAAAGCGGTGGGACTTGGTGATAGATGGAATGAAATTAAAAAGGTATATCATTCTGTTAGCATGTTATTCGGGGATATCATAAAAGTTACACCATCCTCTAAAGTAGTAGGTGATATGACACTCTTTATGGTACAGAACGATTTGACTGCTGACGATATCATAGCCAAGGGACGTACTTTAGATTTCCCACAATCGGTAGTAGAATTTTTTGAAGGGCGGTTGGGTGTGCCGTATCAAGGTTTCCCTAAAAAGCTTCAAGAAATTATTCTTAATGGAAAGAAACCGCTTAGTGCACGTCCAGGTTCTGTTATGGAAGCAGTCGATTTTGATGCAGTAAAGGCGGAACTATCTAAACTAGGTGTAGAAGCTACTGATGAAGATGTCAGTGCATATTGTTTATATCCAAGTGTTTATAAAGATTATGTCAATTTCCAAAAACAATTTGGGAATGTGTCTGTTCTAGATAGCCCAACTTTCTTCTTTGGGCTAGAGCGGGGAGAATCTATTCGTGTTAATATTGATAAAGGCAAAATGCTCATCATAAAACTTCTTCAAATTAGTGAAGTTGATGATGATGGATATCGCATTGTTCAATTCGAATTTAATGGACAACCTCGTGAGTACAAAATTAAAGATAAACACGTAAAAGTAACCAATATATCGCGTCGCAAAGTGGATCCAACTGCTCCTGGTGAAGTAGGGGCTACGTTGTCTGGGTCTGTGGTAAAAGTTCTTGTAAAGAAAGGTGAATCCGTAGTAAAGGGGCAGGCATTAGTTGTTACAGAGGCGATGAAAATGGAAACAACAATAACCTCTCCAAGTGATGGTATTGTAGGAGAAATCTTTGTACGAGAAGGTAGTAGAATTGAAAGTGGAGATTGCCTCGTTTCAATTACTGAATAACACTTGGAAGAGTCAGAATGTAATTTTATATTTGTTATACGGAATGAAGAGGTTATGTCTCATTTTCGGTGCCTTGACGTTAGTCACTGAAGCAAGAAAATGAGGCATAGCCTCTTCTTTATTTAGAGAAGAAAATACAGAATAGGGACAACGGAGAAATGTTTCTGAATAAAGTGGTAATCTTCTCACAAGACTGCAATCATGTATAGAAATTATGCCATATTCGTGATACTATATATAGTAGGATTACTATATTCTGAAGTCGATTTATGCGTTAGCTTTTTTATAATTATATGTTTATATAAGTGTTTAAGAATTAGGAGTAAAAATATGCGTTGTCCATATTGCCAACACACTGAAACTAAGGTAACAGATTCTCGTGCAACAGATGAAGGAAATAGCATTCGCCGTCGTCGGGAATGCATGGAATGCAGTCGTCGTTTTACTACATATGAGATTATCGAAGAAGTACCATTGATGGTAGTGAAGCGCAATGGGCGCAAAGAATTATTTGACCGTGGTAAATTGCTTAATGGCTTATTACGTTCCTGTGATAAGCGTACTATGCCACTGCAAAACATGGAGCATGTGGTAAATGAAGTAGAACGTCAATTACGCAATAATTTAGATCAAGAAGTTACGACAGAGCATATTGGTGAAATTGTTCTTGAACAATTAAAAGAGCTCGACCAGGTTGCTTATGTTCGCTTTGCGTCTGTATATCGTAAGTTCGACAATGTAGATAGTTTTATGAAAGAACTTGATCACTTAAGAACCTTGGAAGAAGAGCGTAAGAAAATAGGTAAAAAATAATGATAGATTTACATTGTGACACAATTATGAAGATTATCGATATGCCAGACAAAGGAGATTTATATAGCAATCCTTGGCAAATCGATATTCAAAAATTACAAAAAGCAAAGGCTCGTATTCAAGATTTTGCACTTTTTGTAGATTTAAAAGGTCATGAATCTCCCTACCAACGCTATTTAGATATGCTTGCTGTTTATTTAGATAATCTAGAAAAATATAAGGATTACATAGAGCCTATTTATTCGTATGCCAATGTAGAACGCGTGTATGATAATGGCAAAATTGGCTCTTTGTTATCGGTGGAAGAGACGGGGGTATTTGAAGGTGACTTAGATAAAGTGCGAAAAGCCTATGAAGCTGGGGTACGCCTTATGACTATTAGTTGGAATTATCCTAATGGTTTCAGTTATCCTAACGGTAAAGATTATGAGGGGCAAAAGCTAACTAATAAAGGGGTTGAACTGATTGAACTCATGCAAGAGTTAGGTATGATTGTAGATAGCTCCCATTTAAATGATGCTGGCACTTGGCAGCTTGTAGATATGATGCATAAGCCCTTTATCGCTTCTCACTCTAATGCACGGACGTTACATTCACATCCTCGTAACTTACCAGATGAATTAGTCGCGGCTATTGCTGATAAAGGTGGAGTTATCGGCCTTAACTTTTCTACGACTTTCATGGGGACTAATGGATTTACCCATATTTCAGATATTGTCCGCCATGGTATGTACTTGTGGGACAAAGGCGGCAGTGATGTTGTTGCTATCGGCACAGACTTTGATGGCATTGCCCCTACGACAGAAATTCATGATGCCAGTGAAATGCCCTTGCTTTATGATGCTTTTTTAGCGGCTGGGCTAAAAGAGGCAGAGGTAGAAAAGATTTTTTGGAAAAATGCAGATCGTTTATTTAAAGACATATTATAAGAATAGTAAGGAAATTTAAGTTTACTTTTATAATAGGTATTTGGCTTAGATACATTACATTTGTTAACGATATGAGTGAAAAGAGGAAATATGGATATTAACCCAATTATTGCTGAACGTTTTTCTGATCATTTAGATGTGTTTGGCAAAACGATGGAACTTATGCCTGTCATTCAGGAAATTGCTAACCGTTGTAAAACGGCTCTCGATAGTGGTAATAAAATTTTATTTTGTGGCAATGGTGGTTCGGCTGCTGATTCACAACATTTGGCGGCAGAACTGATTGGACGGTTCCAAAAAGAACGTCGTTCTTTAGCCGCTATTGCACTAACGACAGATACATCTATCATTACCTCTGTGGCTAATGATTATGATTATGATTCTATTTTTGAACGCCAAGTGGCAGGTTTAGGTCGTTCTGGCGACGTTGTTATTGGTATATCTACTTCAGGTAATAGTAAAAATGTGGTAAAAGCTATCGAAAAAGCTCGTGACATTGGAATGCATACCATTGGCTTTACTGGAGAAGGTGGCGGCAAAATGCACGAACTTTGTGATATTTGTCTTTGCGTGCCTTCTAAGGTAACCGCTCGCATTCAAGAAATGCATATCTTGATTGGTCATATTATTTGTGAATTAATTGAAGAATAATTTAGAAAGAGAACTTATGGTTAGTCAAAATATTACTGAATTTTTACATTCTACATTACCTAAATTAAATATTGCTGTAGTAGGCGATGTCATGGTGGATCGGTATGTGTTTGGTGATGTAAGTCGCATTTCTCCAGAAGCCCCTGTACCGGTAAATCGTGTTACTAACGTAAAAGAAGTATTAGGCGGTGCGGCCAATGTAGCCTCTAATTTAGCAAATTTGGAATGTCAAGTGCATCTAGCTGGTGTAGCTGGTGATGATGAACATTGGATGATGCTTAAAAAATTACTGATAGAGAATCGTATTTCTATAGAAGGTATTTTGCAGTCTAAAGAACGTAGTACGACGACAAAAATGCGTATCCTTGGAGATCGCCAACAAATGTTACGTCTGGACTTTGAAGAGGTAAAGCCAGTTGTAAATGAAGAAGAAGTTTTTTTTGTTAATTGGTTAACAAAGCTTTGTGAGCGTGGCTTAGATGGACTTGTTGTGTCCGATTATGGAAAAGGTGTATGTACACCCACTTTAATTGCAAAGTTAATTGCTATTGCTAAGACTTATAATGTGCCAATTATCGTAGACCCTAAAGGCAAAGACTGGCATAAATATGAAGGGGCTACCTTTATAACACCAAATGTAAAAGAATTAAGTGAATGTGTAGGATATACAGTACCTAATACAAACGATGACATCGTATTAGCAGCACATCAGATTATTGATACGTATGACATTGAATATGTTGTGGCTACGCGTTCAGCAGAAGGTATTACTGTTGTAAATCGCGCAGGCAATGTTTGGCATAGCGAAGCGACTAAGCAGGATGTGTTCGATGTTAGTGGTGCTGGTGATACAGTCGTAGCGAGCTTTATTACAAGTATAGCAGGTAAATTATCTATGCGTGCGGCGTTATTTGTTAGTAATGCCGCTGCCGGTATTGTTGTTTCTAAAGTGGGCACCTATCCGATTCATCGTAGTGAATTAGTAACATTATGTGAGCAATTACAAAGCAGAAAAATTAAAACAGATGCGCTTTATAGTCGAGAAGAAATGGTTGCATTGGTAAAAAAATGGCAAAAAAATGGTGACCGTGTTATTTTCACAAATGGCTGTTTTGATATTCTTCATCGTGGCCATGTGGCATACCTACAGGAAGCGGCTCGTTTAGGTGATCGTTTTATTATCGGGGTAAATACAGATGCTTCGGTGAAACGGTTGAAAGGTGAAACGCGACCTATCGTATCGGAAAAAGACAGAGCCTATGTATTGCTAGCACTCGGATGTGTAGATGGTGTTGTTCTTTTTGAAGAAGATACGCCAGCCGAACTATTAGAAGCGATTCGCCCTAATGTACTTGTAAAAGGCGGTGACTATAAAGTAGAAGATGTCATCGGTAAAGAGTTTGTTGATACTGTAGAAATTTTACCATTTGTCGATGGCTATTCGACTACGGGTATTGTGGAACGCATTGCAACCCTAGTCAAGGAGGGAAAATTATGATTATTGTAACTGGTGGCGCTGGATTTATTGGTAGTAATATCGTAAAAGAATTAAATAATAGAGGCCGCAGTGACATCCTTATTGTTGATGATTTAACAGAAGGCATGAAAGTCCGTAATTTACAAATGTTAGATTTTCACGATTACATTGATTGCAAAGACTTTGATGCTGCTGTAGCAGAAAATAGTTTTGATTGTGGTCCTATTGAAGTAATTTTTCATGAAGGGGCTTGTTCTAGCACAATGGTATATGACGGTCGCTTTATGATGAAAAATAATTTTGAAGGGACAAAAAACTTATTTCATTATAGTCAAGAACGTAGAATTCCGTTTATTTATGCTTCTTCTGCATCTACTTATGGGTATGGAAAAAATGGTTTTAGAGAGCATTCTGAATGTGAAGAAGCTTTGAATCCATATGCATTCTCTAAACTATTCTTTGATCGTTATTTACGTCGCTTCCGTAGTCATAATCAGCTGCAGTCTCAAGTGGTAGGGCTTCGCTATTTCAATGTATATGGTCCTAATGAAAACCATAAGGGGAAAATGGCTTCTCTTGTGGGGCAGATGTATAATAAATTGAAAGAAACTGGTGAAATTACCTTATTTGAAGGTATTGACGGGTATGGAAATGGTGAACAGACACGTGATTTTATTTATGTAAAAGACGTGGTAAAAGTAAATATGTTTTTCTGGGAGCATCCTGAACTTAGTGGTATTTTCAACTGTGGTACAGGTCATTCTCATACCTTTAACCAGTTTATGCAGGCGGTTATTGATTATCACGGCTCTGGTAAAATCACGTATATTCCATTCCCAGAAGTATTACGCGGTAAATATCAGAATTACACACAAGCTGATGATACAAAATTATTAGCGGCAGGTTACGATGGTGGCTTCACTGATATTAATGAAGCGGTGAGAGAATATTGTGAATTGTTAGAAAATAATGAAGGTTATCTAAGATAATGAGAAAAGTCGTATTTCTTGACCGTGATGGTGTATTAAATGTAGATACTAATTATCTTCATAAGGTTGAAGATCTTCGTTGGGTAAAAGGGGCAAAGACAGCGCTAAAAAAAGCTGTTGATGCTGGGTATGATTTAATTGTGGTTACGAATCAGAGTGGTGTTGCACGTGGATACTACTCTGAACGTGATGTGCTTACGTTACATTCCTATATGGGCAAAGTACTTGAAGGCGTAGGAGCTCCCATTTTGGCATTTTATTATTGTCCACATTTAAAAGGAGCTCCTATTGCTATGTATGACATAGATTGTGATTGCCGTAAGCCAAAACCTGGAATGCTTTTAAAAGCAATTAAAGATTATGATATAGATGTAACGGAAAGCTTTTTAATAGGAGATAGTCCTCGTGATATACAAGCGGCTGAAGCAGCTGGGATGAAGGGCTATTTATTTATTAGTCATAATCTTGAAGAGTGTATGGATGCTATTTTAGAAAAGCGAAAAACCATTCAATAATTGAATTTGTATTAAGTTATTTTCTTATGGCATTTATGGTGATATATGAAAAACTATAAAAATATCCTCATTATAAAAATGAGTTCATTAGGTGATGTTATCCATGCATTACCCACACTAGCAGCGCTTCGAAAAAATTTGCCAGAATCTAAAATTACATGGGCAATTCATGAAAACTTTGCAGATATATTGCCAGGTAAACCGTATATCGATGAGATTATTTATATCGATAGACATAAGTTAAAATCGCCGATGTACTTGATGGCTCTGCGTAAAGAGCTACATTCTTGCCATTTTGATATGGTATTAGATTTACAATGTATTGCTAAAAGTGCTATTGTTTCTTATCTATCTGGAGCCCCAGAACGCTATGGCTATTGGGAATTACGCGAAGGCAGTAAATTTGTCAATAAGCCGTTGGTGGGAGAGCATCAATTTGACCATGTTATTGAACGCTATTTAGACACGATACGTGCTCTGGATGGAGAGGTAAAGGCTATTGAATTCCCCTTGCCTGTAGATAAAACTGCAATAGCTGCTGCTAAGGGTATGCTTGCGGATGAAATAGCTGAAGGTGAAGAGTATGTGGTTATTGCACCAGGAGCTCGTTGGACTATAAAAGAGTGGTCCTCACAAGCTTTTGGCGAATTAGCTGCACGTATTGTTCATGAGGGTAAACATATAGTTCTTGTAGGCGCTAAGAGTGATATTGCAAAAGGCATTACGATTGAATCTACGGCTACGCATATAGCGCTTCTTAAAGCCAATAATGAAGATCAAGGTATTAGCTTTGAAGAAAATTCCATAAAACGAGGAAAAATTATTAATTTAATTGGTAAAACATCCTTGCGAGAGCTAATAGAAATCATCAGAGGAGCGCGTATTTATATTAGTGCTGATACGGGCCCGCTTCATATTGCGAATGCGCTAAAAAAAGAACTTATTGCACTTTTTGGTCCTACTTCGCCAGAACGGACAGGTCCTTATGGTGGTGAGCATATTCATTTAGTTATTTCACCAACCTCAAAGGCTACTACAGCGGAGCCTTTAATCAATGATCCTGAGTGTATGAATCAAATTACAGTTGATATGGTTTGGCAGGTATATCAAGAGATTGTTGCTGATAATTCTTAACTTTTAAAAGCAGTATTGGAAAAAGATTAGTTTATAAGTTGAAGGATTTTATATGATAGATTTGGATAATAAGCGAATTGTTGTAACCTTTCTCATGCATCTAGGGGATGTTGTTTTAACAACCCCTTTTTTGCAAGTTTTAAGAAAGGCAGCGCCCCATAGTCATATTACGTATGTAATGGATGAAAAATTAAAGGAAGTAATGCAATACAACCCACATATCGATGAAATTGTGGCAGTAGATAAAAAAAGGCGCCACAATAGTATGCGTGCCTTATCTCATATTGCAGCAGATATACGTAAAGAGGGTATTCCAGATGTTGTCATTAATCTACATCCCAATGAGCGGACTTCTTATTTAGCATTTAAAATTGGTGGCAAATATAGTACAGGTATGTGTCATTTTTTATTTAGACCGTTTATGTCTAAATACACGAGATTAGATAGAAAAACGAGACATGCTGCTGATATGTATATTAATGTACTTGAACAATTAGGCATAACTGACCTTACTAACAATGGATTACAAGTTTTCACTTGTCCGGAATGGGAAGAAAAAGTTGCCGCTTTTTATCATTCTGTAGGCGTAAAAGCAGAAAGTAAACTAATAGGCTTTAATGTAGGGAGTGCAGTTCCAGAAAAGCGTTGGCCGAAAGAACGATTTGCACAAGTGGCAGATTATTTTGCCGAAAAAGGATATATGCCAGTTTTCTTTGGCGGTCCTATGGATGAAGAAATGGTGGCAGATGTTGTGAGTCACATGAAATTTACACCTATAGTTGCGACGGGTAAATTTAGCTTAGGTGAGTTGGCAGCCGCCATTAAACGATGTTCTTTGTTTATTACTAATGATTCGGGGCCAATGCATGTAGCTATTAGTCAACAAGTGCCATTGATAGCACTTTATGGACCATCCAATCCTAAATTTTATGGTCCTTACAAGGCTAATTCTATTGTTCTTGAATCTATGGATTCCTATGAAGTGGGCAAGAGCATGAAAAAAGTTATTAAAGAAGGGAAATATAAGGGATTACAGGTTATTTCTGTAGAGCAAGTTATAGAAAGTGCAGAGAAATTAATTTAGTATGTACTACGTATTTTTTGATTTAGAATGGAATCAGTCGTTTGCTAATGACATTAGTTTTATGAAACGTTGTGGTATGCCTGTAACAGGCGAAATTATTGAAATTGGTGCAGTAAAAGTGAATGAGGCCTTTGAACAGGTGGATTCCTTTAAAGTTTTTGTAAAACCTAAATATTTACGTACCATGCATAAACATGTAGAAAAATTAACGGGGATTACTAATGAAATGATTGCAGCAGGTATTCCTTTTACCAAAGCGGCAGACATATTTAGTGCCTGGTGTGGTGGAGATTCCATTATACTTAGCTGGGGAAATGATGATATTGTTATGTGGCGAGAAAATTTAACCCTACATCGCATGGATAACAATTTGACAATACCTTGGTATGATGCACAATTAATTTATGCGTATGATACCTTTGGCAATACGAGTCAACACTCTTTGCAAAGTGCAATGGAAGAAAAAAACATAGACACAAAGGGGTTAGACGCACATGATGCACTTCATGATGCGTATTTTACATCGCGGGTATGCAGTTCTATTAATATGGATAAAGCCATACTCTATTTTGATGAGCAATTACGAACAAAGCATAGCCCTATAGTTTTTCCAAAGATTGAAAACTTTTTTATCTATGAAGGATATACAGACAAGCGTACTGTTTTACGAGATTCTAAAGTAAAAAAAGTGTTTTGCCCTTACTGTTTAAAACAGCTTGCTACCAATCGAATTGAACGCTTACACGGGGATAAATTTTTACAGCTTGGCAATTGTGAGTCTCATGGCGAATTTGCTATTCAATATCGCATCGGACGGTATCAAAGGGCAAAACAAGGTATTAAACATTATGTGACAAAGACAATTACACGAAATGCCCCACATATTCTAGGGTTATATGAGAAAACGAGTATTATTAATCGTAAAAAAGAAGAGGCCTATAAAGCTCGTTTAAAAGAGCGACATAAAATATAAATTAAAATGAAACATTAGTAGAGAAAGAAGGATAGTAATGGAAAGAAAATATGCTTGGCATGAATATACAAAGAAAGATTTAACGGCATTGGAAAGTCTTTGTTCTGATTATATTGATTTTTTAAATAAAGGGAAAACAGAACGGGAATGCGTTACGGCAGCGTTAGCGGCAGCTAAAAAAGCTGGTTATAAAGATTTAAAAACAATTCTTAAAAGCGGGAAAAAAATTAAAGCAGGTGACAAGTTATATACAGTTCATATGAACAAAATGTTAACTCTTTTTAATATTGGCACTGAAGATTTAGAAAAAGGTATGAATATTCTGGGTGCACATATTGATTCACCTCGTCTTGATGTAAAGCAAAATCCTATGTATGAAGCGGATAATTTAGCTTTTTTAGATACACATTATTATGGTGGGATTAAGAAATACCAATGGGTAACAATGCCTCTAGCTATTCATGGTGTAGTTGTAAAAAAAGATGGTAAAACGGTACCGATTGTAGTAGGAGAAAAGGAGACCGACCCTGTATTTTGTATTACCGATTTGTTGCCGCATTTAGGGGCTGAGCAAATGGAGAAAAATGCCGCTAAGGTTATTGAAGGAGAAAATCTTGATCTTCTTATTGGTTCTCGTCCTGTAAAAGGGGAACTAAAAGAAGGCGTAAGCAAATATTTAAATGAAATTTTCAAAAAGGATTACGGTTTTGAAGAGGAAGATCTACTTTCTGCAGAATTGGAAATTGTTCCTGCTGGCAAAGCCCGTGAACTAGGGTTTGATAGAAGTATGATTATGGCTTATGGCCAAGATGATCGCGTTTGTGCGTATACCTCTTTGGTTGCTATGTTAGAAGTTAAAGATGTGAAACGTACATCTTGTTGTTTGTTGGTAGATAAAGAAGAAATCGGTTCTGTTGGCGCGACTGGTATGCAGTCACGTGTATTTGAAAATACAGTAGCTGAACTTCTTGAAGCCATGGGGCATACATCCCCATTAGCAGTTCGTCGTGTATTAGAAAACTCACGTATGTTGTCTTCTGATGTTAGTGCTGGTTTTGATCCTCTATTTGCCTCTGCATACGAAAAGAAAAATGCAGCCTTTCTCGGGAAAGGTATTGTATTTAATAAATTTACTGGTGCTCGTGGAAAATCAGGGTCTAATGATGCGAATGCGGAATATATGGGATATATTCGCCGTATTATGGATACTAATAAAGTGACCTTCCAAACGGCTGAACTTGGTCGTGTAGACCTTGGTGGGGGCGGTACCATTGCTTATATTATGGCTTTATATGGTATGAATGTTATTGATAGTGGGGTAGCTGTACTTAGTATGCATGCCCCTTGGGAAGTAACAAGTAAAGCTGATATTTATGAGGCTAAAAAATGTTACGTAGCTTTTTTAAAAGCCGATAGCGCATTAAAAATAGGAGAATAATTATGCTTAATATGGGCGATTCAGATACAAAGACAGTTCGCATCGATATTTTTGATGTTCCTAAAGAGGAGGCACAAGCTTTTATGCAAAACCGAGAACGGTGTGCTTCTGAAGTTGAAAAGGTTATGGCTCCTTATGCAAAAACCATTGTGAGAGATACGCTAGATCCAGAAGAAGGCCAATTAGTTATTGGATACATGAATCCAGGAGAGATTGCCTTTACAGTCGGGTTAGATCCTTTCGAAATTCCTGTTATGCTTATTGCTATTGAGCGTGGTAAGCTAATAGAGTATGTATTAGCGGCTAATGGATTAGATGAAGAGGCATTACCTTTTATGAAGGAGGCGGCAGCCAAATGATTTTAGTTGAATACCCTAAGTGTACAACCTGCATGAAAGCAAAAAAATATTTACAATCTCATCATTTAGAATTTGTAGATCGTAATATAAAAGAAGAAAATCCAACTATTGATGAATTAAGTAAATGGATTCCTCAAAGTGGAAAGGATAGTAAAAAATTTTTCAATACTTCAGGGCAACTGTACCGTAGTGGAGGGATTAAAGATAAACTTTCTACTATGACAGAAGAGGAGAAATTAGCGTTATTAGCTACAAATGGTATGCTTGTAAAGCGGCCGATATTAATTTTAGCGGACACGGTTCTTGTTGGTTTTAAAGAAACCGAATGGGAAGAAGCATTAAAGCGAAATAAGTTAATAAAATAAATTTCATTTGTACCTTGAAATTATGTAATATTCTGATATAATTGAACACTATATAGAACTTTATATAAACAAAGGTCTATTAGTAGTGGAATAACTTTTGCAAGTTATTTAGTAGGGGGATAGTTATAGAATCCCGAGTAGTATAGTAAAAAAGGAGAATATGTATGGTGAAGAGTAGAGGCTTAAAAGCTATGGTAGCGATGATGCTAACGATTGGTATATTGGCGGCAGGTTGTGGAGGCAATACCGGTTCTACCTCTAGCAATAAGACATATAAAGTAGGTATTTTACAATTGGTTGAACACCCTGCACTTGATGAAGCAAATAAAGGTTTTATAGATGGGTTAGCATCACAAGGCTTTAAAGATAATGTTAAACTTGATCAACAAAATGCACAGGCAGATCAATCTAATTTAAATACAATTGCCCAGCGTTTTGTATCTGACAAAGATGATTTAATTCTTGCTATTGCAACACCAGCAGCACAGAGTGTAGCAAATGCAACAAAAGATATTCCTATCGTGGGTACAGCTATTACAGACTATGAGTCTGCTAAACTGGTAAAATCTAACGATAAATCAGGGACTAATGTAACGGGTACTTCAGATATGAACCCCATTGAAAAACAAATTGATTTACTTTTAAAAATTGTGCCAAATGCGAAAGTAATTGGTACTATTTATAACTCCAGTGAAATTAATTCACAAGTACAAATTGATAAAATGAAAGCTTATGCAGCGACAAAAGGGCTTACTGTAGTAGAGACGACGGTTTCTAATGTAAATGATATCCAACAAGCTGCTCAAAATTTAACAACCCAAAGCGTACAAGCGATTTATGTACCAACTGATAATATTATGGCTTCTGCGATGACAACATTAACAGCCATTACTAATAATGCAAAGATTCCTGTATTTGCAGCTGAAGAAGGTCTGGTAGTTAACGGCGGTGCATTGGCAACATATTCTGTTGATTATTATAAATTAGGTCAACAAGCGGGAATTATGGCTGCCAAAATTCTAAAAGGGGAAGCAAAGCCACAAGATATGGCTATTGAAACACAGAAGGAATTTAAGCTTGTCATCAATAAAGAAACGATGTCTACCCTTGGCATTACTATTCCTGAAGAGTTGTTAAAAGAGACAAAATAATATTATTAAGAGGTATGTATGAGTGATTTAATTACAGCTACATTGGCTCAAGGGTTATTGTGGTCTATGTTAGCTATCGGTGTATTTATTACATTTCGTGTGTTGGATGTGGCAGATCTTACTGTAGAAGGTTCTTTTCCCTTAGGTGCGGCTATTTCTGCAACACTTCTTACGATTGGGGTTAATCCGATTATTTCTATTTTAGTAGCCGGCATTGGGGGCATGATAGCTGGTACTGTTACTGGCTTTATTCATACGAAATTAAAAATACCTGCTTTATTAGCAGGTATTTTAACTATGATTGCGCTTTATTCTATAAACTTACACATTATGGGAAAAGCCAATATTTCCCTATTGCGTATAGATACTATTTATTCGTTAGTTACGGATTTGGGATTTAGTAATACGTGGAGTTTATTTGTTGTTGGCTTATTACTAGCGATTACTATTTGTTTGAAATTAGTATATTTTTTTGGTACAGAAATTGGAGCTGCACTTCGTGCTACTGGTGATAATCCACAGATGATTCGTGCACAAGGTGTAAATACAGATGCTATGATTGTTCTTGGGTTATTAATTTCTAATGGCTTTGTTGCTGTGTCTGGTGCACTTATTGCCCAAGGGAATGGCTTTGCCGATGTGGGTATGGGGGTAGGCACCATTGTTATTGGCTTAGCCTCTGTAATTATAGGTGAAGTACTTTTTGGGACACGTTCCTTTATAAATTCTCTTATTTCAGTTATTCTGGGATCTATTGTATATCGTATTGTCATTGCCGTTGTATTGTTCCTTGGTATGCCACCAAACGATTTAAAATTGTTTACTGCCATTCTTGTGGCAATGGCACTTTCCTTGCCTTCCTTAAAAGCTAAGTGGCAGAGTCGTTAGGAGGTTGGCGTATGTTAAAAGTTGAAAATTTAGTAAAAACTTTTTTTAAGGGAACTGTCAATGAAAAGGTAGCCTTAAATGGCATTAATTTGACATTGAATACGGGTGACTTTGTAACTGTAATTGGTGGCAATGGTGCAGGTAAATCCACCTTATTAAACTCTATTGCCGGAGTATTTCCCATTGATGAAGGTCGCCTTATTATTGATGATATAGATGTCACAAAAATGGCTGAACACAAACGTGCTGCTTATATTGGACGTGTATTTCAAGATCCTATGCGTGGTACAGCAGGAAATATGCAGATAGAAGAGAATATGATTCTTGCTTTACGTCGCGGTAAGTCTTTGGGGTTAAAGTGGGCATTTGTAGATAAAGAAAAAGAATACTTTAAAGAACAATTGGCTAGCTTGGGTTTAGGATTAGAAGATAGGTTAAGTGCTCGTATGGGATTGCTTAGTGGTGGTCAACGACAATCCATTACATTATTGATGGCTACAATGATTCGTCCTAAATTATTGCTTTTAGATGAACATACAGCAGCATTGGATCCTAAAACAGCGGCTAATGTATTGTATTTGACTAATAAAATTGTGACCGAACAGAATTTAACTACGTTAATGATTACCCACAATATGCGGGATGCGTTACGATATGGTAATCGTCTTATTATGATGGATAATGGTCGTATTATTTTTGATGTCAGTGGCGAAGAAAAAGCGAAGATGACGGTGGCTGATTTGTTAGATTGTTTTGAAACGGCAGAAGGTGGACTAAGTGATCGTATGATGTTAGGCCATGAATAGTAAGTTAGTAGTTTTTCTTTACAAACTGCAAGGAATATAGTAGAATAATTAAGGTTTATATGTTATAGACTACAAGTAACGTAAGCGAAGTAATCGACACTCCAACGTTTACTTTAGCTTATAGGGATTTTGAATCATAGGAGGTTCGTAATGTTAACTAACGAAGTAAAACAAGAAATTATCAAAACACATGCTGTTCACGAAGGTGATACTGGTTCTCCAGAAGTACAAATTGCAATTTTAACTGCACGTATTACATACCTTACTGAACATTTAAAAGAACACAAGAAAGATCATCATTCCCGTCGTGGTTTGTTAAAACTTGTTGGTCAGCGCCGTAATATGTTAGATTATCTTCGTCGTAAAGATATTGAACGTTACCGTGCAATTCTCGAAAAATTAAATTTACGTAAATAATTTAAGAGCGGCTTCGGCCGCTTTTATTTTTGGAAATTTAAGTAATCTATTTGTACGTATAAAAAATGCAGAATTTTTTGTAATTTAGTATAATATAAAAAGGAAATTGCAAGGTATTTGTAGAATTATATAAAGCACAAATAAAATAGGTTAAAGTTTAAGGAGGAATTGGAATGGAAATATTCCAAATGGAATTAGCTGGTCGTACGCTTACCGTAGAGACTGGTGAATTAGCAAAACAGGCTAGTGGTGCTGTTTTAGTTCGTTATGGTGATACTGCAGTATTAGTAACAGCTACAGGATCTAAAGAAGCAAAAGATATTGACTTCTTTCCATTAACAGTGGATTATGAAGAAAAAATGTACGCAGTAGGACGTATTCCTGGTGGGTTTATTAAACGCGAAGCTCGTCCACCTGAATCTGCTATTTTGTTTAGTCGTCTAATTGACCGTCCAATTCGTCCATTATTTGATAAGGGTTGTCGTAATGAAGTACATGTAGTTGCTACCGTCCTATCCGTTGACCAAGATAATGCACCTGAAATCTGTGGTATGATTGGCGCTTCTGCGGCATTAGCTATTTCTGATATTCCTTGGGCCGGGCCAATTGCTGGTGTTCGTATGGCTCGTGTGAACGGTGAGTTTATTGTAAACCCTACAGTGGCTCAGTTAGCAGAAACAGATCTTAATGTTGCCGTTGCTGGTACAAAAGACGCTATCTTGATGGTAGAAGGTGGTGCACAGGAAGTACCAGAAGAAGTTCTTCTAGAAGTGATTATGGCTGCTCATGAAGAAATTAAGAAAATTGTCGCTTTCCAAGAAGATATGGTAGCTAGAATTGGCAAAGAAAAACGCATATTTCCAATGAAATCTATTGCGGAAGATATAGTGAATGCTGTTCATGAATATGCGTATGAAAAATTAAATGAAGCTGTTCGTTGTGTTGACAAACAACAACGTGATGAACAACAAGAAGCTGTTCGTGTGGAAACAATGGAACATTTCGCAGCAATCTATCCAGAGCAACTTGGTGATGTGAATGCCGCTTTCGAAAAAATGATTAAAGAAGTTGTTCGTCACATGATTACGGTAGAAAAGATTCGTCCAGATGGACGTCAACTTGATGAAGTACGTCCTATTAGTTGTCGTGTAGGCGTATTAGCACGTACGCATGGTACAGGATTATTTACTCGTGGACAAACACAGGTTCTTAACGTGTGCACCTTAGCACCACTTTCTGAAAAACAGACCATTGATGGTGTTGGTATTGAAACGGAAAAACGTTATATTCACCACTATAATTTTCCATCTTACTCGGTAGGTGAAACCCGTTCTTCTCGTGGTCCAGGACGCCGTGAAATCGGTCATGGTGCACTTGCAGAACGCGCATTATTGGCAGTTCTTCCTACAGAAGAAGAATTTCCATACACCATGCGATTAGTATCTGAAGTATTAGAATCTAATGGCTCTAGCTCCATGGCTTCTGTATGTGGTAGTACGCTATCCTTGATGGATGCGGGGGTACCTATTAAAGCCCCTGTAGCAGGCATTGCAATGGGTCTTGTAACACAGGGTGAACATTACACCATTTTGACCGATATTCAAGGTATGGAAGATGCTTTAGGTGATATGGACTTTAAAGTAGCGGGCACTGCTAAAGGGGTAACGGCTATTCAGATGGATATTAAAATTTCAGGGCTTTCTCGTGAAATCTTAAGTGAAGCTTTACAGCAGGCTCATAAAGGACGTATGCATATTATGGGTATTATGACAGATTGCATTAGTACACCACGTGAGAATATGTCCGAATATGCACCTAAAATTACATCCATTAAAATTGATCCAGAAAAAATTCGTGATGTTATTGGCAAAGGTGGTAAAACTATTAACGCCATCATTGCTGAAACAGGTGTTTCTATCGATATTGATGAAGATCAGAGTGGTACGATTCGCATAGCTTCGGTTGGACAGGCTGGTGCTGAACGCGCTATTGAAATGATTAATCAAATTGTTAAAGAACCTGAAGTAGATGAAGTTTACATGGGCAAGGTTACACGCCTAATGGCCTTTGGTGCTTTTGTAGAAATTTTACCAGGTAAAGAAGGTTTAGTTCATATTTCTAAACTAGCGAAAGAACGTGTTGAAAAAGTTGAAGATGTAGTTAATGTAGGGGATGAAATTATGGTTAAAGTTATCGAAATCGATAAACAAGGCCGTATTAATCTTTCTCGTAAAGACTGCTTAAGCTAATAGAGGTGCAAGAGTTAAATGGATATACGTGGTTTTGAAGTAATTTCTGATTACGAAGATAAAGGTATTAATTTGCCACAGCGTAAAACGTCTCAAAGCGCTGGTTACGACATCGAGTGCGCAGAAACAGTGACACTCAAGGTTGGCGAAGTTTCATTGCTTCCAACAGGATTAAAAGCTTTCATGGACTTTGATGAATATTTGGCTATTCATATTCGTTCTAGTATGGCTATAAAAAAACGGGTAGCTTTAGTAAATAGTACCGGGATTATTGATTCTGACTACTATAACAATGAAGACAATGAAGGTCATATTATGATTGCCCTTATTAATTATGGTAAAGAAGATATTACGATTGAAAAAGGCGAGCGTATTGCACAAGGTATTTTCTCTAAGTACTTAATGACTAGCGAAGATGATGCTACTGGTGTACGCGTTGGTGGTATTGGCAGTACAGGTGTATAATAAGAAAAAGTAGTATCGGTCTATACCGGTACTACTTCTTTTATATAAAGTTTAAAATAAAGGTGCAACATGAGTATTGTAAGAGAAATAAAAAAATCCTCAGAAATAAAATTTGATGGTAAGTTAATCAAAGTTAGCTATGATATAGCGCAAGTGGCTAATGGTCATGATGCTTGGCGCGAAGTTGTTCGTCATCCTGGGGCAAGCGCTATAATTGCTATAGATGATCAAAATCGAATTGTTATGGAACGACAATTTCGATATGCATTAAATGAGGCATTACTTGAAATTCCTGCAGGTAAACTTGACCCTGGAGAAGATCCCCTTCTTTGTGCAAAACGTGAGCTACAAGAAGAAACTGGATATACAGCTTCGGAGTGGATTTTTCTTGGTGCTATTGCTACAAGCCCTGGCTTTTGCGATGAAATTATACACTTATATGTAGCAAAAGGTCTTACAATGGGTGAAACCCATATGGATCCCGATGAATTTGTAGAACTGGAATATTATACATTTGAAGAGTTGATGTCTGCTATAAAAGCAGAAAAAATAAAAGATGGTAAATCTTTAGCTGCCATTGCATTGGCATTACCATATATCAAAGGCTAACGAGAGTTATTTTATGGATGTCAGATATAGGAGGGGCTATGTTTAAACGGATTATTCTCATTGTTATGGATAGTGTTGGCATAGGGCATGCACCAGATGCAGCAAAATTTAATAATGAAGGTGCTAATACGATTGGACATATTGAGAGCACATTAGGTCCTATACATTGTCCTACCTTGCGACGTTTAGGTTTAGGTCATATTGCCGATATAACGAAGCAAGATGATATGATTAACGGAATTTTTGGCCGACTAGCCGAAAAAAGTCTTGGGAAAGATACAACTAGTGGTCATTGGGAATTAATGGGATTACCTGTTAATGTACCTTTTCCAACTTATTATGATGGATTTCCAGCAGACCTTATGGAAGCTTTTACTCGTGAAACTGGTTATGGTTACCTTGGGAATGAAGTGGCATCGGGAACAGAAATTATTGATAGATTAGGGCCAGAGCACATAAGAACAGGAAAACCTATTGTATATACGTCGGCAGATTCTGTATTTCAAATTGCAGCCCATGAAGAGGTTATCCCTTTAAATGAACTTTACCGTATTTGCGATATTACACGAAATAAAGTTTGCATAAATGAACATTATGTAGGCCGTGTAATTGCACGCCCATTTCTAGGAACGGAAGGCAATTTTACAAGAACTTCTAATCGTCATGATTATAGTCGGCTGCCAGATGGAACATTGAATTTGGAAATTTTAAAAGCGGCAGGCTATCAAACTATTGGAATTGGTAAAATCGGTGATATCTATGCGCAAGTAGGGATTACGGATTCTTATCCGACAAAATCAAATTCTCATGGTATGAATATGTTGGCTCATCTCATGAATGAATCCTTCAAAAGCGGTTTATGCATGGTAAATTTAGTTGAATTTGATAGTTTGTATGGACATCGCCGCGATGTAAATGGATATAAACGTGAAATTGAATTTTTTGACTATCAGTTAGGTGGATTATTACCATTGTTAGATGAGGATGATTTATTGCTTCTTACAGCAGATCACGGCAATGATCCTACGTGGGAGGGCTCCGATCACACACGAGAATTAGTACCATTGTTAGGTTACTATAAGGGCTTAACAAGACCGATTCACATAGGAGATAGAAGTAGTTTTGCTGATGTAGGGCAAACTATTCTTGAAAATTTTCACTGTCCGTTGTCAGCTCATGGCGAAAGCTTTTTAAAATTATTGCGTTAGTTATTGATACATTAGCTATCAATTTCTATTAAATAGTACAGAGTGGTTATGTAATGGTACATAAAAATAGGTTATAACGAAAAGATTACATATCTTATCGTTATAACCTATTTTATTTAAATCATTATTATTTTTATAGCGCGAACTTTATTGATGTTTGATAGACTTATAGCTAATGTATAAAATTAACATCCAAACTGGTGCCATATATACAGATAGGCGCATATCATCAAGAATATACATCATGGCAACAATGGCACACAAGAAGGCGATGCATAAGTAGTTCGTAAATGGATAGAACAAAGATTTAAATTTAATGGTATCAACTTCACCGCTAGCTTCTTTAGCTTTTCTGAATTTTAAATGTGTGATGGCAATGATGAACCAACCAATTAAGATGGATACGGTAGCGATGGTTAATAGCATCATGAAAACACCATCAGGAAGGGCATAATTAAGAATAACGGCAAGTAATGTGATAGCAGAAGTTACGAAAGTGGCAATTACAGGCACGCCAGTAGGTGATAAGTTTGTGAAAATTTTAGGTGCTTGACCAGATTTTGCCATACCATATAGCATACGGGAATTTACATAGATGCCACTATTATAAACAGATACGGCGGCCGTTAAAACTACAAAATTAAGAATATGAGCAGCTGCCTTGATGCCAATATGGTCAAAGATAGTTACAAAAGGGCTACCTTCGGCACCGATTTGATTCCAAGGAAAAAGAGCCATTAACACAATCATTGTACCCACATAGAAGAGTAAAATACGCAATACGATTTCATTAATAGCTTTCGGTAAGATTGTTTCTGGATCTTTTACTTCTGCTGCCGTAATACCGATAAGTTCGATACCGCCAAAGGAAAAGATAACAACAACAATAGAGGTGGCAACACCCCACCAACCATTAGGTAAAAATCCTCCATGCTCCCATAGATTACTAAAGTTTTGAGGGAAAGGCTGCCCATTGCTGAAAAGTAAGACTAAGCCAAGAATAATCATAGCAATGATAGCAATAATTTTAATGATGGACATAGCCGATTCCATTTCACCATAAAGGCGAACGTTTAGCAAATTGATAGCCGTTATAATAATGATAAATCCTAACGCAGAAAGCCATTGTGGTATATCTGGGAACCAAAAATTAATGTAAATGGCAATAGCAGTTAACTCGGCCATAGATACAAGTATATATAAGGTATAATAATTCCAACCTGCTACATAGCCAGCAAAATTATTCCAATATTTTTTAGCAAAATAACTAAAGGAACCGGATACAGGTTCATGTACGCTCATTTCACCAAGCATACGCATAATGAAGAAGATGATAATCCCTCCAATTAAGTAAGAAAGTGCAATTGCAGGTCCGGCCATTTTGATTGTTGAAGCGGAACCATAAAATAAACCAGTCCCAATGGAACCGCCTAGTGCAATTAATTGTATATGTCGATTTGTAAGGCGTCGTTGTACTTTATGCTGTTCATTTTCTAATGACATTAGTAAATCCTCCCCAAAGTTTAAAATTAATATTATTTATTATACATGAGTATATTATAAATGTACATATTAACAACTATTTTATAATAACAAAAAAGAGCCATACTACTGATAAACTCAGTTATATGACTCTATACTTGCGATTTAAGTTTTATAGAGAATTAACTTTATTTGCAAGGTTGGATTTTTTACGAGCTGCAGTGTTTTTATGTAAAACGCCTTTGGAGGCTGCTTTATCAATTACGCTAGTAGCATGAACTAGTGCTTTTTTAGCATCTTCTACTGCGCCTGCTTCAACAGCTTCAACGGTTTTGCGAGTGGCTGTACGAATTTGAGATTTTACAGCAGAGTTTTTTGCACGACGTTCAGCATCCGTTTTTACGCTTCTAATACTGGATTTAATATTTGGCAATTGAGTCACCTCCTTGTGAATCTAATACTTTACTGACTGATTATATCATAGACGCATATATTACGCAACACCTTAATTGTTTCTTACAATATATGGTGCATGGTGATATAATTATATATATTTTTGCAATTGTAAAGTGGGTATTTATGCCATAGTGAACATAGAGGTGTATGATGAAAAAAATTATGATAATTGATGGAAGTAGCTTACTATATCGTGCATTTTTTGCGTTACCACCTTTAAATAATGCGTTAGGTGTTCCTACAAATGCAGTATATGGCTTTCTTACTATGTTAATTAAGTTATACCATGAGTTAAACCCAGATTATGTGGTAGTTGCTTTTGATAAAGGGAAAGAAACTTTCCGAACAGAATTATACAGTGAATACAAGGCTAATCGCTCTAGTGCCCCACCTGAATTGATTTCACAATTTGGTCTTATTCGTGAAGTATTAGAAGCGTTGGGAATTCGTGTTATTGAAGAAATCGGATTTGAAGGTGATGATATTATTGGTTCTTTAAGTAAACAGCTAGGGGCCGAAGGTTTATCTGTAAATATTATCACTGGTGATCGCGACACGTTGCAGTTAGTAAATGAACATAGTTCAGTATTTCTTACCAAAAAGGGAATTAGCGATATGTTAGAAGTAACGGTTGATAACATGGAGTCTCTTTATGGTTATGGGCCTGAACTTGTGGTAGAAATCAAATCTCTTATGGGGGATTCTTCTGATAATATTCCTGGCGTTCCAGGGGTAGGTGAAAAAACAGCACTAAAACTTTTATCAGAATATAAAACACTTGAAGGTATTTATGCAAATATTGATATGGTGAGCGGTAAAAAACTTAAAGAAAAATTAGTAGAAAATAAAGAACTTGCCTTTTTATCTCGTGTATTGGCAACGATTAAAACAGATATGGATATTTCTTATGAAATGTCTGATTTTGTGCCTGCTATCCATGAACAGGAGGTCTATAGTTTATTCGAAACGCTTGGATTTCATAATTTGGTACCAAAACTTCAACATGCATTTAATTTAAGTGGAGATAGTGCTTTTGATAATTTATTTTCTCATGTAGAAGTAGATGCAGACGTGGATTTGATAACGGCACAAGACGTATTGTCTAATATTTCTAAGGTGTGGAAGCCAACAGATTTTGTGAATAAAACAGTGGGAGTTTACTTGCAGACTGAGGGGAATGCACCATTTTTTACACTGATAAAAGCATTTATTGCCATAGAAGGTAATGATAAAGCAGTATTAGTGGTAGATGGCAATTCTTCTAAGGAAGTAGGATTTCTTAGAGAAATTCTTTCTCAGGCTTCTGCGATTTGTGTGCAAGACGGCAAAAAATTGTTTGAAACATTAGGTAAAGAAAAACCGTTTAAATTAACATTAACAGCAAGTATTGGTAATCTATTGCCAACAGTGACTGATTTTTCCGAAGATGAAATACAAACCAACACTTACAATCTCCGTGTATGGGATTTGACATTGATGGCATATTTGCTTGATCCTACGCGTACTAACTACGGCATTACGTATCTTTGTGAACGTTTTGAAGAAAAAACTGTGCGTGCAGATGGGAGTGCGCAGGAGTTTGCTAGCACTGCATTAGCTTTTCTTCATATGCATAATAAAGCAGAAAAAGCTATGATTGATAAAGGACTTATTGAATTATATGCCAAGATTGAGTTGCCTTTAATTTATACGCTAGCGGTTATTGAGAAAAATGGTATTTATATTAACCCTGTAGCTTTAGATGAAATGAAGGAACGCTTTATTATAGAAGTAGAAGGGTTACAGAAAGAAATTTATGAAATAGCTGGTGAAGAATTTAATATTAATTCACCTAAACAATTAGGCATTATTTTATTTGAAAAATTAGGTTTAGATCCTATTAAAAAGACAAAAACAGGTTACTCTACCGATGCAGAAGTTCTTGACATTTTACGTTGGCAGAGCCCTATTGTAGAAAAAATTTTGGCTTACCGTACAGTTGTTAAATTGTTATCGACCTATTTAGAGGGTTTAAAACCACTTATTAATGAAGAAACAAAACGTATTCATAGTAGCTTTAATCAAATGGTTACCGCAACAGGGCGTTTAAGTAGCTCAGAACCAAACTTGCAAAATATTCCTGTTCGCACGGAAAAAGGCAAGCAAATTCGTTCGTTATTTCTTCCAGGAGATGGTTATGATTATCTTGTCAGTGCTGATTATTCGCAAATTGAATTACGAATTCTAGCGCATCTTTCTGAAGATCCAGCACTCATTAAGGCTTTTACAGAAGGCCTGGATATTCATCGTTTTACAGCGGCAGAAGTGTTAAATAAAGGGCAGTCAGAGGTTACTTCTGAAGAACGTTCACAAGCTAAGGCGGTCAACTTTGGCATTATTTATGGTATTAGTGATTTCGGTTTAGCTCGCGACTTAGGTATTACTAGAGAAGCGGCAAAAGATTATATTACACTATATTTTAATCGATATCCTAAAATTAAAGAATATATGGATCGGCAAATTGCATACGCCCGAGAAACAGGAGAGGTGCGTACTATGTTAGGGCGTGTACGCACATTGCCTGAAATTAAGGCCAGCAATTTTAATCGCCGTTCTTTTGCAGAACGTACAGCGATGAATACACCGATTCAAGGTTCAGCAGCAGATATTATTAAAATGGCAATGAATGCTGTAGAATCTTGGTTAGAAAAAGAGCAGTTAACTTCTCGTATTTTGTTGCAAGTACATGATGAATTAGTCTTGGAGGTAACAGAGTCTGAACTTGAACTGGTAGAACGCAACTTAAAACGTATAATGGAAGCTGTTATTGAATTAAAAGTACCGCTTGTGGTAGATGTGCATAATGCTAAAAATTGGGCATTAGTAAAATAAGCTATGGTAAAATTATAGGTATAATATGTATAAAATTGGTTTAACTGGAGGCATCGCATCAGGAAAAAGTACAGTGCTTGCTTGGTTAAAAATGCATGGAGTAAAAACAGTAGATACAGATATAATTGCTAGAGAAGTGGTTAGGCCGGGTAGCAAGACACTAACTTTACTAGTGGAGACGCTAGGAAATGTAATATTAAATAAAGATGGCACAATGAATCGTGAAGTTGTATCTACGCTTGTATTTAATGATAAAAAAGCGTTGCAAACATTAAATACAATTATGCATGGCGCTATCAAAGAAGAAATGTATAAACAAGCAAAAGCATTACAAGCTTATGAAACCGAAGCGATTGTTTTTGATGTACCTTTATTAATTGAAACCAAATGGCATGAGGAAATGGATGAAGTTTGGCTTGTATATGTAACGCCAGAGCAACAATTAGAAAGACTGTGTTTACGCAATGGAATGTCTAGAGAAGAGGCTTTAAGTCGGATTAAAAATCAAATGACCGTAGACGAAAAATTACCTTTTGCAGATGTAGTCATTGATAATAGCGGTAATGAATTTGCATTAGTAACACAATTAGAAACTTTATGGAAAGAGAAAAAAGTGCTATTTATTGGTGAGTAGGAGGATGTAGTGCGAGGAAAAACAATTGTTATGTTAGCCTTATTTTTATCAGGCTTATATTACTTTAAATATGGTGAACCATATTTAGCTCGTCAATATGCATATCCTCTGGATTATAGCAATGTAGTACAAGACGCTTCTGATGAATATGGTGTGCCATACTCCTTAATTGCAGGTGTTATTTTAGCAGAAAGTAAATTCAATGAATTGGCTGAATCAGGTTCTGGAGCGTTAGGGTTAATGCAGCTGATGCCGGATACTGCACATTGGATTGCAGAAGAAATGAATCAGCCTAAAATGACGGATTCTGATATAAAAGAACCAATAGCTAATATAAAAATGGGATCTTGGTATCTATCCTATTTATTAAAAGAATTTCATGGCAACGAAATATTAGCCTTAGCTGCATATAATGCAGGTCGTGGACATGTCGAGGGGTGGATGAAGACGTATAATTGGGATTATGATTTTAGTGACACGAGCCAGATTCCATTCCCAGAAACGCGCATCTATATTAATAATGTATTAACTAATAAGAAAAAATATGAAGAGTTATATATTGGTGTCATTGAAGATAAAGCGCAGACTGACCGTAATGAGGCAAAACCGAAAGCAAATGTCTTTAAACCCGTAGACCAAAAAAGCAATCGTATGTATACAGAAGTGAGGTAGAAAAAGTTGCATGGAAAAGATCATAGAAGCATGTGCTGATTTGGATTATTCTTGGTTAGAGAAACAAATTGGCGATTTTACATTACATATAGATCAATGTGAAGTGCCTCTAGGATATGGGTTATTTCACTATGAAAATCCTTTAGGTTGGCGCTGGGAAGCATTGTATGATAAAGAAGTAGAAGATTATTCTGTCCGAATAGTTATGCCACTTTTTGAATATGTAGACATTAGTTTTGTAAGAGATAATATAAAAGACTTTTGGCGTGATTTACCAAGGCGTTATATAAAAGAAATTACTAATACATTTATAGAACCACAACGTAATTTTGATTATACTTATCGGAAAAAAGGTATCCCAGACTGGAAGTACGAGTCCTGTTTACCAGAACGGATAGGGAACTTTTTTTTGGATGTAACACCGGATACGGGTATTCGAATGATTAATGGTTCTTATATTATTATTGAATACCGAAAAGAGTCTGATAAATCAGGGCTTATTGTATTTTTTAATATTTTTAGAGATGAATTTTTTGCAGAACTACGTGTACACAATTATCCGCAAATTGACCATCATTTAGATGCTCAAACAATTCCTGAACTAGAAGAGAATTTAAAAGAACATCTTCTTACCATTTTAAATAACTTGGAAAGAAAATTGCAAAACTGATAAAATCAGTAATTACAGATGATTTATCTTGTATTTTGTCTTATTATATGCTACAATATATACATCCTTATAGAAACTTTTAGAAAGAGTGGGCAAATTGCTCACTCTTTCGTTTATGCTAGGTTCATTTTTATAGATAGGAGGGATGAAATATGAAACATGAAGATATAGAAACGCTGGTGTCAGATGTTGTAGAAACAATTATTGCCGATAGTGAATTAGAGCTTGTGGATGTGGAATATGTGCGTGAGCGCGATTGGTACTTACGCGTGTATTTAGATAAAGTAGGTGGTCTCGACTTAGATGATTGTCAAATGGTTAGTGAAAAACTTAGTGAATTCTTAGATACAAAAGATCCAATTAAAGAGAACTATTTACTAGAAGTGTCTTCGCCAGGTCTTGATCGTGTTCTGAAAAAAGATAAAGACCTCCTACGCTATCATGGTAGGGTAGTGGATGTGCAATTTTTTAAATCGCTTGATGGCGATAAGAAAATTACAGGTAAACTAGGTGCTTTCACTGCGGACACTGTAGATATTATAGTAGATGAAGTTGTACGTACGTTAGATCGTAAAGTCATTGCTCAAATACGATTACATTTAGATTTTTAAGACTTAATTTGGAGGAATTGTCGTGAGTCAAGAATTAATTCAAGCAGTATTAGTATTAACAAAAGAAAAAGGATTTGCTCCAGAAGTGATTTTTGAATCCTTAGAAGTTGCACTGCAGCAAGCATACCGCAAAGAAGTAGGTTCTAATCCTGATGCTGTTGTTGAACTAAATCGTGAAACTGGTGAATATAAAGTACTGGCTAAAAAAGTTGTAGTAGAAGAAACAGAAAATGAAGAAAAAGAGATTTCTTTAATACAAGCCCGCAAGCAAGATAAACGCCTTGAAGTTGGTGACATTATAGAAGTTGATGTGACACCTAAGAATTTTGGTCGTAGTGCAGCTCATACTGCTAAACAGATGCTTATTCAACGCCTTAAGGAGGCTGAACGCGGCATTGTATATGAAGAGTTTTCTGAACGTGAAGGTGATATTGTAACCGGTGTGGTTAGCCGTGTAGAAGGTAAAAATGTATTTGTTTCTGTTGGAAAAGCTGAAGCTATTATGCCAACAACTGAACAAATTGCAAGTGAAGAGTACTTTGTTGGTCAACGCTTAAAATGCTATCTTGTAGAAGTTAAAAAGACTACAAAAGGTCCTCAAATTTTAGTTTCACGCACACATCCAAGTCTTCTAAAACGTTTATTTGAATTAGAAGTTCCTGAAATTTTAGAAGGTGTGGTAGAGTTAAAATCTGTAGCTCGTGAACCTGGTATGCGTTCTAAAATTGCCGTATTCTCTCGTGATGAAGAAGTAGATCCTGTTGGTTCGTGTGTAGGTCCTAAAGGGCAACGTGTTCAAAATATTGTTGATGAATTAGGCGATGAAAAAATTGATATCATTAAATGGAATGAAGATCCAGCCATTTATATTGCTAATGCGCTAAGCCCGGCTAAAGTCGTTTCTGTTGATGTCAATGAAGAGCAAAAAATTTCCCGTGTTGTCGTTCCAGATTATCAATTATCCTTAGCTATCGGTAAAGCAGGTCAAAATGCACGTTTAGCAGCGAAGTTAACCAATTGGAAAATTGATATTAAGAGTGAAAGTCAATTTGCAGAATGTCCATTTGAAGATGCTGTAACTGATGGTATTGATTCTGATATATTAAGTTCAGAGTTACTTGGTGGAACTGGTCTTAACGAGGAAGTATAATGAAGAAAAAATCACAACCTATGCGCGTTTGTGTTGGCTGTGAAGAACTGAAAAGCAAGAAAGAATTAATCCGTATTGTTTTAAGTCCTACTGGAGAAATCTCCGTTGATAAGACTGGGAAAGCGCCAGGACGCGGTGCTTATATATGTCCAGAAGAATCTTGCTTTGCAGCCGCTTATAAAGCTAAACGTTTGGAAAAATCATTAAAACATGCAGTTTCTGCAGAGATATATGAAAATTTGAAAGAAGAACTTGTTCATGAATAAAGAGAAAGTTCTAAATCTATTGGGACTTGCACAACGTGCAGGCAAATTAATGTCAGGGGATTTTCTAGTAGAGAAGATGATGAAACGACAAATCGTCCCATTACTTTTTCTTGCCTCAGACTGTGCGGCTAATAATCAAAAGAAGTATAGACATTTAGCAGAGACGTATAAAGTTCCCATTAGAGAGGTTTTTGATAAATTTGAATTGGGAAATGCTATCGGCAAAGAAAAACGTGTTGTTATTCTCGTAAACGACCAGGGATTTGCAGAAGCCTTACTCAATGAAATAGATAAATAGCACATATCAGGTCAAGGGGGTATGTAGATGTCAAAAAAACGAGTATATGAAGTTGCTCACGAATTAGGTTTAGAAAATAAACAAATTTTAGAAATTTTACAAAAAAACAATGTGGCCGTTAAAAGCCATATGAGTAGTATTGATGAAGATACTATAGCTATGGTTAGAAAACAATTTACTACAAAATCTACTACTAAAAAAGAAGAAAATAAAGTAGAAGCAAAACCTAGTGTAGTAAGAGCAAAAGTGGAAAAACCAGAAACAACAGAACTTGTGGAAAAGACAGCTCGTAAAGTGGAAAGCAAATCTACTACAAGTACACCAAGTTCTAATGAAGGCGATAAAGGTGTAAAAAAAGATGGGTATCGTCATGTTCAAATCATGAATAACGATAATAGAAATAATAAAAATTATAGAAATAACCGTGATAATCGTAATACCGATAATCGAGATAATCGTAATACTGATAATCGTAATAACGATAATCGTCGCCATGAACACCGTAATGATGTACATAATGCAGATAGTCGTTCTAATGACCGCAATAATGCGCGCGATGGTCAAAATCGTGGCGGGCAAAACAGACAACAGGGACAGAATTTCAAAAATGATGCTCGTGGTAATGATCGTAATGTTAGAAATGATCGTTCTAATTTCCGTTCCAATGAAGGTCGTGGCAATGACAATCGTTCTACTGACCGCCATAGTGATAATCGCGGAAATCGAAATGACAACCGCCAGAAAAATATGGAACGTTTTGTGGCTTCTGCACTTCCAGAAGGTCGCAACGAGCGCAAAGATAGAAGAGATAAGAGCAACAAAAAAGATAAACGCAATCAAAAAAATCGCCCACAATCTCTAGTTTCTACAGCACTTGAAAAGAAGAAAAACAAAGTAAAGCAACGTAATGAACAACATATTAAGTTGAAGGAAGAAGAAAAACGTCGTGCAGAAGCGGCTATTGCGACTTCCATTGAATTATCTGGTCCATTAACCGTTAAAGAATTAGCCGAAAAGATGGGGCGCGAAGTATCTGAACTCATCAAAAAATTGATGATGTTAGGTGTTATGGCTACCATTAACCAAGAGGTTGATCTTGAAACAGCTATGATTGTAGCAGAGGATTTTGGCGTTGAAGTGGTAGAAGTGGAACCAGAACAGGATCCAACTGAATTAGAAGAAATTATCGATTCTGAAGAATCTTTGCAACCACGTCCTCCAGTAGTAACCATTATGGGGCACGTTGACCATGGTAAAACTTCTTTACTTGATGTTATTCGTAAATCCAATGTAACAGCTTCCGAAGCTGGTGGGATTACGCAACATATTGGGGCGTATACCGTTCGCTATGAAGGAAATAAGATCACCTTCCTCGATACACCAGGTCATGAAGCATTTACAGCTATGCGCTTACGTGGTGCACAATCCACTGATATTGCAGTACTTGTTGTCGCTGCCGATGATGGTGTAATGCCACAAACAATTGAAGCGATTAACCATGCAAAATCTGCTAGTGTGCCTATTATTGTAGCAATCAATAAAATGGATAAACCTGGTGCAAACCCCGATCATGTAAAACAACAATTGGCAGAACATGGTTTAATTCCAGAAGAATGGGGCGGGGATATCATCATGGTACCAGTATCTGCAAAGCAGAAACAAGGTATTGATGATTTACTAGAAAACATCTTATTAGTAGCAGAAGTACTTGAACTTAAAGCTAACCCTAACCGTAAAGCACAAGGGATTGTAATCGAAGCACAACTAGATAAAGGTCGTGGTCCAGTATGTACGCTGTTGGTACAAAAAGGGTCTTTACGTGTGGGAGATACCATCTTAGCTGGTACCGCTTTTGGTAAAGTGCGTGCTATGACAAATGAACGTGGCGAAAAAGTGAAAGTAGCCCGCCCATCTATGCCAGTAGAAATACTAGGTCTCAATGATGTTCCACAAGCTGGTGAAATTGTTGATGCTGTAGATGATAGTGTGGCTCGTGACTTAGCATCTAAACGTTCTGATAAACAACGTGCTACTGAATTACAGTCTACGCATAAAATCTCACTTGATGATATCTTTAACCAGATTAAACAAGGTGAATTGAAAGATTTGAATCTAATTTTAAAAGCTGATGTACAGGGGTCTGTAGAAGCGCTTCGTCAGTCTTTAGAATCGATTAAGAGTGATGAAGTTCGTATTGTTGTTGTTCATGCTGCTGTTGGTGCTATTAATGAATCTGATGTTATGTTAGCGTCTGCTTCTAACGCGATTATTATTGGTTTTAATGTACGCCCAGATGCAGTTGTCCGTAAAGCAGCTGAAAAAGAAAGTGTTGATTTACGTACCTATCGCGTAATTTATGATGCTATTAATGATGTAGAAGCGGCGATGACCGGTATGCTTGCACCTGAGTTTAAAGAGGTTATTCAAGGTCGTGCAGATGTGCGCCAAGTTATCTCTACACCTAAAGCTATTGTTGCCGGTTGTTTTGTTACAGAAGGCAAAATTACTAATAATTCCGAAATTCGTTTAATTCGCGATGGAATTGTAGTTCATGAAGGTCATGTTGATTCTTTACGTCGTTTTAAAGATGAAGTTAAAGAAGTAGCGACAAACTTCGAATGCGGTATTTCTATTGAACGTTATCGTGACATAAAAGAAGGCGATGTTATCGAAGCTTTCGTTATGGAAGAAATTAAGAAAACCCTATAGGAGTGACACATGAGTGATGTTCGTGTAAGAAAATTACAAGAGTTTATTAAACAAGAAGTCAGTCAGATGTTGATGCGCGGATTGAAAGATCCTCGCATCGGCTTCGTAACTGTAACAGATGTAGAAGTTACTGGTGATTTACGGCAGGCTAAAATCTTTGTTAGCTTATTTGGTAGTGACAAAGAAAAAGAAGATACATTGAGAGCTCTTCAACATGCAACAGGGCATATTCGTACAGAACTTGGACATGTACTTCGTTTGCGCTATACACCAGAGCTTTCTTTTCAAAGGGATACATCGTTAGATTACAGTATGCATATCGAATCAATTTTAAATGATATTAAGAAAGATAGCCTATCTACTGAAACTGAAGAATCTAATGAAAATAAATAATTATAGCTCTACGTTAGAGCAAGATAAACAAAATGATTCTGCTATGGTCATTTTGTCTGATGCAGACTTACTAAAAGAATTAAAAAACTCTATTGATAGGGTAAAACGTATTGCTTTAACAACACATATACATCCTGATGGAGATGCGATAGGTGGTATGTTAGGCTTTTATGAACTGCTACTGCAACTAAATAAAGATGTGCGTATGTTTGTGGATGATAGTATTCCAGAGAAATTTAAATTTTTAAAGTATACGGATAAAATTAAAACAGCGACAGATTATGAGGGCTTTGATAATGAGCTTTTAATTGTCCTAGATGCGAGCACCTATGAACGGATTGGTCGTATTGGGCCGATGACTAAGACGCCTATATATAATTTAGATCACCATATTTCAAATAGTAAGTTTGCTGATTTACTATATTTAAAACCTAATTTTGCCGCTACAGGTGAAGTTGTAGCCTATCTGTGTGAAGTATGGAATGTTGAAATTACACCGTCTATGGCAGATGCACTTTATATGGCTATTGCTACGGATTGTGGCTTTTTCAAATTTAGCAATACTACTAGTCATACCATGCAGATGGCTGCGAAGTGTTTAACTGCGGGTGCTAGACCTAATGTAATTTCTGAGGCTGTTGAACAGACGAGTATGGCACGGATTGAAGTTATGAAAGCAGCTCTACAAACCGTTACATTCCACCAAGATGGGAAAATAGCTTGTATTTCTCTGCGTTCACAAGATATGGAAGTACTGGCTGATGATACGGATGGATTTGTAGAATTGATTCGTAATGTAGATGCTGTGGATGTAGCTATTTTACTAAAAGAAGTCAATAGTGAGATGACTCGCGTCAGTCTTCGATCCAAATCTGTAGATGTGAATGCAGTTGCAGGTGCATTTGGTGGAGGCGGTCATATTCGAGCTGCAGGGTGTACAATTAAAGCCTCTTTAGAAAAGGCGAAAGCATTACTTTTACAGGAAATTTGTAAATGATGATAACTCTACCAAAAGACGATGGCGTTTTTACTTTTATAAAGCCACCAGGCATTACTAGCCATGATGCTGTAGGCATTGTTCGGCGTATATTGAAAATTAAACGTGTTGGGCATAGTGGCACATTAGATCCTTTGGCTTATGGTGTATTACCTATTTTTGTTGGTAAAGCTACGCGTCTGATTGAATATACGGAGTCATTTACCAAAACCTATGTAGCAGAAGGGTGTTTTGGTATTTCTACGGATACAGAAGATAGCACGGGGAACTGTATTGCAAAAGCTGGTTCTGATGTGGTTTCACCTACGTGGGAGACCTTACTTGCAGTTTGTAATTCTTTTATTGGACGTATTGAACAACAACCCTCTATGTACTCTGCTATCAAAGTTGATGGTAAGCGTGCTTATGAATTAGCACGAATGGGAAAAATGGTTACATTACCTTCTAGAGAAATTACAATTTATAGCTTAGATCTTTTGGCGTATAAATATCCTTATTTTACGATAAAAGTTACTTGTTCTAGTGGTACGTATATACGAGCTTTATTACGAGATATTTTTGCAAAGCTAGCGATTCCTGGAACGATGACTCAATTAGCCCGTACACAGGTAGGGCCGTTTAGAATTGAAGAGGGGCTTACAGCAGAGGAATTAGAGTCCATCAAAATAGATGCATTTAAATCGGTCGATTTGGCTGTTGCTCATTATAAGAGTATTTATTTTACGCCTTCGCAAGTGAGGGCGATAAAACAAGGCAAGCGTATTTTAGTTGATCATATTGATCTTTCTTTGGGAGAAAATACGCATACGGTAGCTAATATTGATGAATATAAACCATATTTTAGGTCCTATGGAGACAATGCATTTATAGGTGTTGTTGAATTGGTAGGTGCTGAATTTAGGGTAAGTAAAAATCTGTATTAAAGGAATAGTATGAAAATAGTAACATCGTTTAAGGCGTTAGCACAGGAAAAACTTAATATTGTGTATGCACTAGGAACCTTTGATGGTATTCATAAAGGTCATCATGCAGTTATTATGAAGGCTGTAGAAAAAGGACAAGACCTTAATGCTAAAACAGTAGTTGTTACGTTTGATGCGCACCCTTTTACTATTTTACATCCACAAAAAGCGCCTAAGATGCTTTGTCAATATGAGGATAAAATAGCGATATTGAGTAAATTAGGTGTTGATTATATGCTTTATTTACCGATGAATGAAGAGTTGCTCAATTGTTCTGCGGAATCTTTTTTAGATAATTTATTAACTGCAGGGATTGTAAAAGCAATTGTTACTGGTGATAACTTTACTTTTGGTCATAAAGGTAAAGGAAATCCAGATTTTATTCGTTCCGTTGTGGAAGGTAAAACGATTGAAGTTGTAGACTTAGATTTGATGACTAATGATACGATTGCTTGTGCTGTATCTAGTACACAAATACGCGAAGCCATAAAAGCAGGTAAGATGGAACTTGTTACTGAAATGCTAGGACGGCCGTATTCCTTTGTAGGGAAAGTCATTAAAGGTGACCAACGAGGACGCAATTTAGGATTTCCTACGTTGAACTTTCTTTTTCCAAAAGAACTAACATTACCACCTGATGGTGTATATGTTAATCGCGTCAATATAGATGGAAAATGGTATGAAGGTGTTGGAAATGTAGGTGATAATCCTACTTTTGAAAATCAATATCATCGAACAGAGGTTCACATCTTTAATTTCGATAAGACTATATATGGTCAATTAGTACGAGTGGAATTCCTTTCCTTTCTTCGAGGCGAGATTAAATTTAATAGCCTAGATGCTCTCATTGCTCAAATGGAATTTGATAAAAAGAAAGCGCATGAGTTTTTTGACAGCTACGAATTACATGAGGCGTAAAGGAATAACGAAATTACCTATTATTAGACAAGTTTAAAATATAAAATACAAAATGAAAGATGAACTATTAGAGTCCTTGACCCTCTAGTAATTCATCTTTTATTTTGTGTTTTTCATTAGTATATGTATAAACCATTGATGATAGTCTTAAAATTTGTATTATGGTACAATATGACTGTATGTAGTCGAGGAGGGGGAATCATGAACCTAGAAGAAGCAAGAAAGCAAATTAATGAACTAGACAAGACCCTTGTAGAAACTTTTGAAAAACGTTTAGCCTTAAGCCTAGAAGTAGCCAAATATAAAGAAGACAGTAATATGAAGATTTTTGATCCTGGTCGTAAGCAGGAGATTGTGAATCAAAGTGTAGATAGAGTAAAAAATGAACAACATAAAGCTTATGTCTCATCCTTCATGGAATCTGTATTAGATATATCTAAGGCTTTTCAAAAAGCTCATATAAAGCAGCATATTTTCTTAATTGGTATGCCTGGAGCTGGAAAAACAACAGTAGGCAAAGCCTTAGCACAAGCACAAGGTATGGATTTTTATGATATTGATGCTGTTATTCAAGAAAAAGTGGGCAAGTCTATTCAAAATATTATTATTCATGATGGTGAACCCGCTTTTAGACAATATGAATATGATGCGATAAAAGAAATTTCTGCACGCACACCAAGTGTGATTGCTACTGGTGGTGGAACAGTACTTTCAGCAGAGACGTGTAAGTTAATGCGGGAACGTGGATTTGTTGTGTTTATTCATCGGGATGTGAAGCAGATTCTAGATGATTTAGACCTAGAAATTCGCCCATTATTAAAAGAAAGTATTGAATATATTTTCCGCTTGTACGAAGAACGCTATCCGTTATATGAAAAAGTTAGTAATCTAAAAATTCAGAATATTAGCAATATCTCAGATGCTGTAGAGGCTATTATTGCTGGGTTACCGAATGTGGATAAATAAGCATGGAAGTGTTACGTGGCACTGTAAATCGTATTATTTTTATGAATGAAAATAATACGTATGCTGTTTTCTTACTGCAGGATTATAACGAAGAATATATTCCCTGTGTGATTAAGAACAAGGCACCTAAAGAAGGCGATGAATTAGAAGTAACTGGAAATTTTATACAGCATCCTCGATATGGTCATCAATTAGAGGTGGCCTTTTTCGAGCGCCTAAAACCAGATACTATTATTGGTGTTAAAAGATATATTTTAAACTTAGGCATCAAAGGATTGGGTGAGAAGTCTGTAGAAAAAATTATTGCTTATTTTGAAGATGACATTGTAACGTTGCTGCGTACAGATGAACCAAAAGCAATTATGGATGTGCCAGGCATTCGTGCTGCGGTAAAAGAGGAACTGTATAATACACTTATTGGTGAAGGTATTTTGTCAGATATTAATCGCTTTCTTGAAGATAATGGCATTAGTTCAAAGTGGAGCCATGAACTTTATGAAATGTATGGAGCCAATGCTATTGCTGTTCTTCGAGATAATCCCTATGTGCTTATTAAATCTTGTCGTAATGTGAACTTTCAGGTAGCAGATACATTGGCTAGTCATTTGGGGTTTTCTCCAGATGATGATTGCCGTATTGAATGTGGTGTTATGGAAGTGTTAAATGACATTAAAAATAATGGTCATACATGCATTCCTTTGGAAGAATTGATTCCTCTTATTTTAAATGTATTGGGTGATTATGTAGATTTAGTAGTTGCTAAGATTGAGAGCCTATTAGAGTGGGGAACTATTTATAGTTTTGAGTCAGAAGGTGTTACTTATATATACCCGCCAGAACTCTATATAGCAGAAGTAGAAAGTGCGCGTTTAACAAAGGAATTAATGTCCAGCATGCCGGATATTACTCTTGATTCTCATATCTTTATCCGAGATTTTGAACGAAAATATAATATTAATCTTGGGGCGAAGCAAAAAGAAGCTATTCTACAAGCTTTACAAAATAAATTATCTATTATTACTGGTGGTCCGGGAACAGGAAAAACCACTATTGTTAAGGCCCTAGTTGAGGCGTATCATTTATGTGGAAAGCCACGTGTATTGCTATGTGCTCCTACGGGGCGTGCCGCCAAACGACTGTCAGAAGCGGCTAATATCGAGGCTACCACTATACATCGCTTATTGATGCCTGTGCAAGGTAGCGATGATTATGACTTTATGAAGAATGAAGATGATCCCTTAGAAGCTGATGTTATTATTGTGGATGAAGCTTCTATGCTAAATATTCAGCTATATTATGCACTTATTTCTGCAGTACCTAAAAATGCTATATTAGTTATTGTGGGGGATGTAGATCAATTACCGCCTATTGGTGCAGGGTTTATTTTACGCGATTTATTAGCATGTGAAAACGTTTCTTGCATCACTCTAGATAGGATTTATCGTCAACAACATGGTAATCTTATTGTAGAAAATGCGCATTTAATTAACGAAGGTAAAATGCCAATTTTAAAAGAAACAGATGAATTTATCTTTATTCCTGTGCGTACTGTAAAAGATATGACGGATATGGTGAGCACTATTTATAAAGATTGTATTGCATGCACAGACGATTCTCTAGATGTACAAATTATTTCTCCTATGCGGCGTGGTATTGCAGGGAGCACGGTTATTTCAAAGAAGATTCAAGATTTCGTAAATCCAGCCGATTCACATGTACCAGAAGTGAAGACTAATGGCATTGTTTATCGTGTAGGGGATAAGGTTATTCAGGTAGTAAATAATTATGAACTCGATGTTTTTAATGGAGAAATTGGTATTATAACGGCTATCACAAAAGAAGGTATGAAAATTCGGTTTACCGATAAAGATGTGACGTTTACTTTTGAAGATGTGCCTATGCTGATGTCTGCGTACGCAATTACCGTTCATAAGAGTCAAGGCAGTGAATATGGAACGGTTATTTTGCCTTTTGTGCCTCCATACAGTAATATGTTGCAGCGAAATTTGCTTTATACAGCAGTGACACGTGCACGAGATAAGGTTATTATTGTGGGAACACAATCGGCTATTGAACGTGCAGTGCATACTGTTAATAGCGATAGTCGTTATACGTTATTTAAAGAGCATTTACAGGCTTATGATGGGGACTTTTAGTTTATAGATTAATTCGGGATTTTCCAAATATGAATGATAGAGGATTAGATGACGGTTATGAATTGGCTATTTTCCTTTTTATTTCCACCGCATTGTGCTGGTTGTGGTTGCGAAGTGCAGAGTGAAGGTACATTATGTGAATCTTGTTATGAACAAGTTTTGCATATACGGAAATTAAAAAGTAATTCCTTAGATTTAGATGAAATTTGGTCTTTAAGTGAATATAGTCATGGCATACGTACGATTATGCATGACATTAAATTTAATGGAAAAAAGGAGCGTGCTCAGGGAGCCGCTCCTTTTTTGCAGGAATTTTCACTTATGTTGTCTGATTTATGGCAGGACTTTATACCAGATTATGTTATTCCCGTACCAATTAATAGTGAGAAGTTGCGAACTAGGGGATATAATCAAGTAGAGTTATTATTTAAAGAATGGATATATATGCAACAAAAACGTTATTGGTTAAACGCTACAAAAGATGAGGCTGAAAATTTGAATTCGTCGCTTAAATGGCAATGGTTGGATTGTTTGAACAAAAGCAATACGACAACTGCTATGTGGGAATTAACAAAACAAGACCGCATTAAAAATCTTTCTTTAGCCTATTCCTATAAGCAGGAAAACTATAAAAGACTATTAAGAGAGAAGCAGATTTTGTTAGTCGATGATATTTATACGACCGGTGCAACTATGAATGTTATTGCTAAGTTAATTAAAGAAAGTAAGACAGAAAAAATAAAGGCTCTCACCATTTCTAGTGGAGCCTAATGGGTATAATTATATTTTTAGCTATCCAATAACATCAATAAAAGCTTTAACTACGTCTGGATCAAAGAGCATACCGGAAGCACTGAATAATTCCTGGATAGCTACTTTTTTAGATTTGTTGTAACCTTCATTGGATGGATTGATGATAGAATCATAATAATCTGCTACGGCAATAATACGTGCACCTAATGGAATATTAGCACCGCGCAAGTGTTTTGGATAGCCCGTACCATCCCATTTTTCATGATGGTAACGAATGTATGGCAATATTTGTTGGCAACAAGGATAGTTTTCTATCATGTTAGCCCCGTTAGCAGCGTGTTGACGGTATTTAGATTGTTCTTGGTTATTGAGCCAAGGATATTTACGTAATGTTGCAATTGGAATTGTCAATAATCCAATATCGTGAAGTAAGGCTGCATGACGTATTTGTTCTATTTCATTATATGGTAAACCTAGTTTGGCTGCTATGCTGACTGCATAGTTTGCTACTTGTAATGAATGTGTATACAAGTGATAACTTTTCATTTGTATCATTTGCAACAGCTGTGCGCTGAGTGCTTCCAAGCTGTCTTGTTCAAGTTCATACAAGCCAGAAGGCTGCATTAATGATAACATAAACATGATATAACTTCCCCTTTGCTTTAATGTAAAGCCATTATACAACAAATAAAAATTTTTGTGTATGGCAGAAAAAATCCTATTTTTACTAATATATGTAAAATAGATATATTAAAAAGAATTGACAATTTTGATAATGCCTAAAAATAGGGATTTAAAAATTTTGATTACCCTAAATTTAAAAATTTCAAGTGGTAATTTTGCCAATTTCTATGCAATTTTGCTATAAGGAGATTTTTAAGAATATGATTAGAAATCAGAATTGACCTATATGTTCGATACAATGGTTTATATGTTTGGATTGAAATAGAGATATAGAATGGAAAACGTAATGGAAAATGTAATGGGCAAAGAAAGATATAATAAATGCTAAGTATTGCATTAGGTTGTAAAATAAAATATAATCCTATTATATACGAGTCTGTGGTTGAAAGTCGAAGCCAGACGCAGGCAAAACGATCCACGTAAGCGATTCAAAGAAGAGTGAGCATGGTGCGTCTTAGATGTAAGTCCTGCCGGGAATACCGAGAGGAGTAGTAGTGGGGAGCATTGCTTAGGAGCGAACCTTCCAGCAGGCGAGTGTGGGGTCAAAAACCAGGTCAGTCGTATATGAGCCATTAGATACTCTTTCTAATGGCTTTTTGTCATGTTTTGTCATGTATAATATTTTATATATCATAATTAATGAATAGAGTTGGAGTTTTTATGAATCATACACGTCTTTTTAATAAGAGAAGTCAGGAAATTAAACCTTCAGAAATAGGGGAAATTTTAGCTAAAACAAGAGGGCAACATTTTATTTCTTTTGCTGCAGGTGTTCCAGATGCTAATTATTTTCCTATCAAGGAACTAGCAGATTGTGCACAGCGCGTTATTGCTACACGAGGTAAAGAAGTTTTACAATATGGGAATCCGCAGGGGGATATACAGTTACGTGAAGCCTTGCGTCAGGTTATGGCAACAACTTACAATGTTTCATTTTCGGCAGAGGATATATTTTTAACTACTGGTTCAATGCAAGGGTTGGAATTATGCGCCCGTACATTTTTAGATGTTGGTGATACCTTATTGGTGGAGAATCCTACGTTTATTGATGCTATGAATACAGCTACTTTCTGTGATGCAACGGTTAGAGGAATTTCTTGTGATGACGCGGGTATGAATTTGCAAGAATTAAAAACAATTTTAGACACAGATCCTTCTGTGAAGCTAATATACGTGATACCAGACTTTCAGAACCCGACAGGAAACTGTTGGACGGTGGAACGTCGTAAGGAATTCATGGAACTTGTATCTAATTATAATGTTATAATTCTTGAAGATAATCCATATGGACAAATTAAATATACGGATCAGATTAATACGGCATTAGCAGCCTTTGATACCAAAGGTCAGGTTATATTTTTAGGGAGCTTGTCAAAAACATTAAGTCCTGGCATTCGTATTGGCTGGGTAGCTGCGCATCCAGATGTTATTAAACAATATGTAATGGTAAAGGAACGTTGTGATTTGCATAGTTCTATTCCAGACCAAGCGATTGTAGGTGAATTTATGACTTCTGGTGTCTATGAGTCGCATGTAGAGTTTTTGTGCATTATGTATAAAAAGAGACTAGATGTACTTGTTGATGCTATACACAGCTATTTACCAATGTGCAAATGTATAGTACCTACAGGAGGTTTTTTCTTATGGGTAGAATTACCGCAGCATGTAGATGCAATGAAACTATTACATATAGCTATGCGAGAAAAAGTCGTGTTTGTGCCTGGCGAAGCCTTCTTTGTAGAGAATAAGAAAGCCAATTATATGCGTATAAATTTTACGGGAATAAAGGAAGAAGACATAGTTGAAGGTGTAAAACGTATATCTATCGCCTATAACAAATTATAAATATGTATTGACTTGCATAAAAATACATCGTATAATAATAATATAAATTTGACTCATTTTTTATACATAAGGTGGTTATTATAATGTCTTTTAATTGGAATCTCGTTTTTGATAGTTGGCCTCTTCTTATAGAAGCGGCTGGTGTCACCGTGAAAATTACAGCACTTAGCGTAGGTATTGGTTTCTTGATTGGTATGATTATCTCTTTGCTAAGTTTGTCACGTTTATGGATTATTCGCATGTTAGCGAAAGTATATGTAGATGTATTGCGTGGTACACCCTTGCTTGTTCAGATATTTTTGATTTATTTTATTCTGCCATTACTTATTGGACATCGTATTGACCCATATTTTGCAGCGGTTACTGCCTGCGGACTTAATTCTGGTGCGTATGTGTCTGAAATTTTTAGAGCAGGTATTCAAGCAATTGATAATGGTCAGATGGAAGCCGGTCGTTCTTTAGGTTTATCTTGGGGGCAGACTATGCGTTATATCATTATGCCTCAAGCCTTTAAACAGATTATTCCTCCATTAGGAAATGAATTTATTGCTATGTTAAAAGATTCTTCTCTAGTATCTGTAATTGGTTTTGAAGAATTAACACGTCGTGGACAATTAATTATTGCTAAAACTTATGGATCACTAGAAATTTGGTTAACTGTTGCTTTTATCTATTTGGTTATGACCTTAAGTATTTCACAGTTAGTTGCATACTTGGAAAGGAAATATAAAACGAAATGATTAAATTAGAACATGTATATAAAAGTTTCGGTAAATTAGAAGTCCTAAGAGATATTAATCTTCATGTAACGCAAGGAGAAGTCGTGGTTATCATTGGTCCTTCTGGTTCTGGTAAAAGTACAGTTCTTCGTTGTATGAATTATTTAGAACCTGTAACAAAGGGGCATGTTATTGTCGATGGCATGGATTTAGCTGATAAAAATAATCTTAATAAAGTGCGTACAGAAGTGGGGATGGTATTTCAACGATTTAATTTGTTTCCTCATATGACTGTATTAGAAAATATTACCTTAGCACCACAAAAAGTAAGAGCTCAATCTAAGGGCGAAGCTGAAGCGATTGCATTAGAGTTGTTGGAAAAAGTAGGTTTAGCCGATAAAGCACATGCCTATCCTCCACAGCTGTCTGGTGGCCAGCAGCAACGTGTAGCGATTGCACGTGCTCTTGCTATGAAACCAAAAGTAATGCTTTTTGATGAACCTACATCTGCTCTTGATCCAGAAATGGTACACGAAGTGTTAGATGTTATGAAAAGCCTTGCCCAAGATGGTATGACTATGGTAGTAGTAACGCATGAAATGGGTTTTGCTAAAGAAGTGGCTACGCGTTTGCTTTTTGTAGATGAGGGGCAAATTCTTGAAGAGGGTTCTCCAAAAGATATCTTTGAACAGCCTAAAAATGAAAGAACAAAATCTTTCTTATCAAAAATTCTTTAACCAAAGTTATACTACAAAGGCAACTATTCATAGTTGCCTTTTTGGTATGATAAAAACAATGTTTATGAATTTCCTGAAATTAGGGATAAATTAAAGTCTGAAAATCCATTATTTAAGCCAATATTATTAAAAAAACATAATCATAAAATAAAGTTAAAAAAATATAAACAACTAGGGAAAATTATTTTTATAGTATATTTTTGCGAAATTTTTGTAAAAATTTTCATAGCTATACCGATAATGCATATAAGACGAATCAAGGCTTTATTTGATTGACACTGTTATACAGTAATGCTATGATAGCGATGTAATCACTTCAAGTGGTTATGTAAGTGTTTATTTTTAGGAGGAAGACTCATGCTTGGTAAAGTAAAATGGTTTAGTGCAGAAAAAGGTTATGGATTTATTGAAAGAGAAGATGGCGATGATATTTTTGTTCATTATTCTGCCATTCAAGAAGAAGGCTTTAAATCCTTAGCAGAAGGTCAAGCTGTTCAGTTTGACGTTGTTGACGGTACTCGCGGTAAACAAGCTGCTAACGTGTACAAAGCTTAATAAATTGCAGTATTAAAAAGGTCGATGCATCGTATAGACGGTGGTCGATCCTTTTTTATTTTACTGACAGATAAATTTTGTATTTTTGCATAAATTTTCTAAATTAAAAAACTAATCGTATAGAATATTTTTTAAAAGTTTAAAAAAATAAAAATTTATAATGTTATTGGTTATATAAATTTACTTAATTTTTTGAATATTCGAAAATAAAAGAAGGAATTCAATATATAGGTGTCGAATTTTTACAATAGGAAGGCAAGAACATTCATTGCTTGTTCCAATTGACTTCTTGTGTTAAGGCCGTGGCCTAAAAGAAAGGGTGTTTTATTATGGCACTAAATATTCGTGGGAAAAATATTGAAGTAACACCGGCATTAAAGGCGTATGTTGAAAAACGAGTTGATAAGTTAACTCGTTATTTTGACTCTGACTTAACAGTGCAGGCAGTACTCGAAGTTAAAAAAGATTTACGTACTATTGAACTTACTTGTTTTATTGATAAAGTTGTTCTTAGAGGCGTGGAAACAAACGAAGATATGTATGCGGCTATTGATTTAGTTGTAGATAAAGTTATTCGTCAGATTCATAAATATAAAACTCGCTTAGCAAAACGATTTAAAAAGGATACGAAACTTCAAGATGCTATTCGTACTGAAATGGTTCCTCCAGTAGTAGAAGATGAAATTCTTATTGAACGCACTAAAAAGTTTAATGTGCAACCTATGGATGTAGAAGAAGCTATTTTACAGATGAATTTAGTGGAACATGACTTCTTCATGTTCCTAAATGCAGATACAAATGTGATGAATGTAGTATACCGTCGTAAAAATGGCAGTTATGGTTTAATTGAACCACAAGACTAAGCAAAACAATCTAATCTATAAAAATGGATTTTAAAATTAAATATAGATTGTTTTAGGGTAAAAGGTTCTCAATCTTAGATTTGGTTGAGAGCCTTTTACTATTTTATAGAAGTATAGGCAAAAATCCGCTTAATTTCCCCTATTTCCTTTACTAATAGGGCACTTTTTGATAGAATTAATTGAATATATATATGTAAATACTCACTTTAAGGAGTTGATTTTTTTGTTTGGCTTTTTAGAAAAAATATTAGGGAATAGCAGCGCGAAAGAAATAAAGCGGTTACGTCCTATTGTAGAAGAGATTAATTATTTTGAAGCAAAGTTATCTCAGCTTAGTGACAATTCACTGGCTGCAAAAACAGATGAATTCAAAAAACGATTAGCTGATGGTGAAACACTTGAAGATATTTTGCCAGAAGCTTTTGCGGTGGTGCGTGAAGCTGCTAAGCGTGTACTTGGTATGCGCCATTTTGATGTGCAATTAATGGGGGGCATTATTTTGCATCGTGGCAGTATTGCTGAAATGGGTACAGGTGAAGGTAAAACACTTGTGGCTACATTACCGGTTTATCTAAACGCGTTAACGGGGAAAGGCGTCCATGTTGTTACGGTAAATGATTACTTGGCCACTCGTGATAGTGCACAAATGGGGCGTCTTTACGGTTTTCTTGGTTTAACTACAGGCCTTATAGTAGCAAACTTAGATTATAATCAACGTAAACAAGCTTATGGGTCTGATATTACCTATGGGACTAATAATGAATTTGGATTTGATTATCTTCGTGATAATATGGTAGTTCATGCAGAACAGATGGTACAACGGCCTCTTAACTTCGCTATTGTCGATGAAGTTGACTCTATCCTCATTGATGAAGCCCGTACACCGTTGATTATTTCTGGTCCTGGTGAACGTTCTACTGATAATTACTACACCTTAGCTCGCATCGTGCCACAACTAATTCGTGATGAAGATTATACAGTTGACGAAAAACAAAAAACAATAGCTCCTACAGAATCAGGAATTGCAAAAGTTGAAAAATTGTTACATGTAGAAAACTTGTATGACTCTGCTAACATGGAATTAAATCACTTATTGATAGCCTCTTTACGGGCCCATGCAATGATGAAACGAGATACTGACTACGTTGTAAAAGATGGAGAAGTAGTTATTGTCGACGAATTTACGGGCCGCCTAATGTTTGGCCGTCGTTATTCTGATGGGCTACACCAGGCTATTGAAGCTAAAGAAGGACTTAAAGTTGAACGTGAAAGCCAGACGTTAGCATCAATTACTTTCCAAAACTATTTCCGTATGTATGACAAGTTATCAGGTATGACGGGAACGGCTAAAACAGAAGAGCAAGAGTTTAGTAATATTTATGGCTTAAGCGTTGTAGAAGTCCCTTCCAATAAACCGAATATCCGTAAAGATATGCCTGATTTAATTTTTAAAACTAAGAAAGCAAAATACAGAGCTGCTGTAAAAGATGTAGTAGCGCGTCATGCATTAGGCCAACCAGTTCTTATGGGGACGACATCTATTACACAGTCTGAAGAACTTAGTGATATGCTGCTAAAGAGTGGTGTGCCTCATAAGGTATTAAATGCAAAACACCATGAACAAGAAGCTGAAATTATTGCAATGGCTGGTCAAAAAGGTAATGTTACTATTGCTACTAATATGGCTGGTCGTGGTACCGATATTCAATTAGGTGAAGGGGTAGCCGATTTAGGCGGCTTACACATCCTTGGTACGGAACGTCATGAAAGTCGCCGTATTGACAATCAGCTTCGTGGTCGTTCTGGTCGTCAAGGAGATCCAGGATCTACCCAATTCTTTCTTTCTTTAGAAGATGATTTAATGCGTATTTTTGGTTCTGATAATATTTCTAGTATTATGGATAAACTTGGTATGGATGAAGATGAACCAATTGAACATTCTCTAATCACTAAGTCTATTGAAAAAGCGCAAAAGAAAGTTGAAAATCACAACTTTAACATCCGAAAATATATTCTTGAATATGATGATGTTATGAACCAACAGCGTGAAGTTTTATATGATCAACGCCGTCGTATTCTTAATAATGAATCCTTACGTGAATCTATTTTGGGGTGGGCAGATGAAATAATTGCAAATGCAATGGAAACCTATGTTGATGAAAAACTATATCCAGAAGAGTGGGATTATGAGGGGTTAATCAAGCATTTAGAATTGTTCTTCTTAGAACCAGGAACTGTAAAAGTCGAGTCTTTAGAAGAACTTGGTCGTGCTGACTTACAGGCGATGTTAGTGGAAAAAGCACATACAGAATATGAACAACGTGAAGCTGCTATTGGTGAATCTAATATGCGTGAACTTGAAAAAGCCGTTATGCTTCGTGTTGTAGATAGTAAATGGATGGAACATCTGGATAATATGGATATGCTTCGTGAAGGTATTGGACTTCGTGCGTATGGTCAAAAAAATCCATTGGTAGAATATAAATTTGAAGCTTATGATATGTTCCAAGAAATGACTGCTGCTATTCAGGAAGATACCGTTATGTATCTATATCGTATTCGTGTAGAAACCGTTGATGAACCTGAAGAAATTGAACGTTTAGAAGGGGAAGATCCATTGGCTCATGCGGTAACACACCATGATGATGTGGAAGTTCCACGTGATGTAGATTAATTATAAATGGCGCGCTATCTATTCTTAGGTAGCGGCCATTTAGCTATTTTAGAAAGTGGGTGAATCAATTGTTAGAAGACTTAAAAAGTCCCATTGACAATTTAGAGGAGCGTATTTATGGAATGAGGGATTCACTTTAACATCGCTCAAAAGGAAGATCGAATTTTTACCTTAGATGTTAAGATGAGTGATCCAGAATTTTGGAATGATCCAGATACTGCCAAGGAAATTTCTCAAGAAGCCACACAGCTAAAAGCTACAGTAGAAGGCTATAAAAAATTAATTTCCGATATAGATGATGCAAAACTAATGCTAGAAATGGCTATGGAAGAGAATGATACTTCCTTGGAAAAAGAAATTAGTAGTCTTGTAAAAGAGATTGAAGGCGAAGTAGAAAAACAAGAAATTTTACTTTTACTTAGTGGCGAATATGACCGTAATAATGCTATTATTACATTTCATGCCGGCGCTGGTGGAACAGAAGCACAAGATTGGTGCGCTATGTTAATCCGTATGTATCTACGTTGGGCTGAAAAGGCGGGATTTGCGGTGACTGTGGTTGATGAACTTCCAGGGGATGAAGCAGGCATTAAGAGCGCTACCTTTATGGTTAAAGGTGAAAATGCTTATGGCTATTTACGGTCTGAGAAAGGCGTGCATCGTCTTGTTCGTATTTCGCCGTTCGATGCGGCTGCTCGTCGTCATACTTCATTCGCTGCATTAGATGTAATGCCTGAAATTGATGATGCTGTTGAAGTTGATATTGATATGAAAGACGTAGATGTAGATACCTTTAGAGCTAGTGGAGCGGGGGGACAGCATATCAATAAGACTAGTTCAGCTGTTCGTATGACGCATCGACCTACTGGTATAGTTGTGCAGTGTCAAAGTGAACGTTCGCAGTTACAGAATAGAGAAACGTGTGTGCGTTTATTGCGAGCTAAATTATTTGAATTAGAGCTAGAAAAACAAGAAAACTTGAAGGCAAAAATTGGTGGCACCTACCAAGCTATTGAGTGGGGAAGTCAAATTCGTTCTTATGTATTTCATCCATATAATCTAGTAAAAGATCATCGAACAAATATAGAAACTGGCAACGTACAAGCTGTTATGGATGGTGAATTAGATTTGTTTATAGAAGGTTTCTTGAAAAAAGAAGCAAACCTAATTGTCTAGGAGAATAAAATGAAGAAACTTTTATTTTTAATCATATTATTGTTGGTTATAGTCGTAGGTATTGGTTCCTTTATGTTGCCAGGATTTGTAAGTTCGCAGGTTGAAACTAAAATCAATGATGAATTGCACCCTTCTGCAACATCCTTAAAAATTGATTCTTCTCCATCTGCAAAAATGTTGCTAGGGGATATTGATATGCTTCGAGGCAATCTCAGCGCTGTTAAGATGGGGGATCTAGAATTTGTGGATGTTTCCTTTGATGTGCGAAATATGAAAATTGATCCTATTCAACTTCTGTCTGCAAGACATGTAGTAGTGACAAAAGTGGGGGACGGGGTTATTGAAGGGACTGTTACACAACAAGCGTTACAAGAATTTATGGAGAAAAAAATTAAGGGATTAGAAATCTCCAAAGTGGCTATTACCTCTAATGGAATTGAAGTAATAGGCAATATTAATATTGGTGGTTTTATTAAAGGTGAAGCCAATGTTAAAGGGCAATTGGAAGTTAAAAATAACGCATTAATGTTCAACCCTGAAAAATTTTCTATTAATGGGATGAATATTGGAGGGTTAACCTCTGCTGTATTTAAAGAAATTGTAATTTATGATTTTGCTAACTTTCCAATTCCTGTATTAGCAGATACAATCAAATCTAGTGAAGGTGAAGTTCATTTAATACTTAAACCTTTAGCAAAATAGAAAGGTATACAAAGGTATAAAATAAATTATGGCTGATAAGTTAAAACGACAATATTCAGTATTGCTAATATTCTTCATAATCCTTGGATTTATTTCTGGGCTTTATCTTGTTTATCAAAGACATAATGTAGAACATGTACAAAATCGAATAGAAAATATTGTTGAATATGATGCTATTATTCGTGCGTCTTCTTATGAAAAAAGTACGCTAGAAGAATCTCTCAATGAACTTCGCAAAGCTGGTGTAACGGCGATGGCGATTTACGATCGCACATTAGAAAAAGCGCGTGATGCTGGTGAAATTCGAGTGTTGCATGGCGCTGATACCCATTATTTACAGTTTTATGGAGAAGGAGCAAAAGCTGGTGCGACCTATGTACTCCCTGTACCTGGTAAGGAAGGCTATTTCAAAGAAATTTGGGAAGATTTAAATCATCGTCTTGGAAACACAAAAGTAGTGTTAAAAAATACGACAACTGGTCCTGCGCTTGAACTTATGCAACCGTATACTTCTCTAATGGATATGAAGTTGAGCATTTCTCGTTTGCAAGCTGAAGAAGTAAATCGATTAGGTTTTAATGTAATCGTTAGACCATCAAACTTTAAAGGGGTTACAAAAGAAGATATTGATTATGTATTCCACCGTATCGATGGAATACATAATTTAAATGGAATTGTTTTCGTTGGTAAAGAAGTATTAGGATATCCTGATTATATCGACGAAACCTTGGTTCAGATGAATGTTCTTCATTTGCCAGTAGTAGGTATTGAAGCAGTAAATCAATTACAATACGATACGCAAGCTGGCTTTGATAAAATGGCTATAGCAAATGGCTATTCAGTGGGTCGCTTATATACCATTACTAAAGAAGAAATGAAAAAACTTTCTCCTGAAGAAGTGTCACAGTGGTTTTACATTAGCGATATTGAACGTAATATTCGGTTTAATCTATATCCTATTTACGAAGAAGGCAAAGATAATCAAACTGCACTTGGGACCAGTCTTCTGTATATGAATTCTGTAAAAGAAAAATTACAAGAGCGCGGATTTGAATTTGGGCGAGCTAGCGTATATCCAAAATATAAACCGAATGTAATTCCATTAATGGTTGTAATGATTGGGGCGATTGCCTTATTTACTTTCGTTTTGAATTTGTTTATTGCTATGCCTAAGAATAAGCAATATTTAATATTTGCATCCTTATCTTTCGCAAGTATTATTCTATATGCTGTTACTAATGGTACGGTTATTTCGCAAATTTGGGCATTAAGTTCTGCGATACTAGCTCCAACAGGCGCTATCATTCTCCTAATGGATTGTTGGGCTATTCGAACAGAAGGCGAGAAAAAAGCTGTTTCAAATATTTCTGCCATGTTACAAGCTGTCATTTATACAGTAACAGCTGCTCTTATTGCAAGTATTGGCGCTAGTTATATTGCTGCGCTTCTTGGAAATACCCGCTTCTTTATGGAATTTGCATTGTTTAGAGGCGTAAAACTAACATTTGTGTTACCAATTCTGTTAGTGGTAATTGCTTATTTTCAACATTTTCCGCTATGGAAAAATAAAAAAGTTGAATCTATAGCTGAGAGCAAAGCCTTTATTAAAGATTTCTTTATGGCAGATGTTAAGGTATATACCCTATTTATTTTAGGCGCTTTAGTTGCTGTACTTTATGTATTTGTTGGTCGTAGTGGACATACTGCTGGAGTACCTGTTCCCAATTTCGAATTGCAACTTCGTAGATTTCTAGAAAATACACTCTATGCAAGACCACGTGAAAAAGAATTTTTGATTGGTCATCCCGCATTAATGATTGCTGCATTCGCCACTTTAAAGCGTTGGCCAATGGTTCTTCATTTCTTCTTTACTGTTGGCGGTGTTATTGGTGTTGGTTCTATGGTAGAAACCTTCTGCCATTTACGAACCCCTGTAATGATGTCAATTATGCGTGGTATTGATGGCTTAGGGCTTGGAATTCTTTTTGGGATTTTAGGAATTATTGTAGTACGATTTCTTATGTATGTAACGGAATGGTATCAAAAGCAGGAGGTGGGGAATGAGTAAATTAGTCATCTCAGGGTATTACGGGTTTGGTAATGCTGGTGATGAAGCTATGTTAGCCGCTATTTTAGAGGCTATTTTAGAAGTTATTCCTGATGCTAATATTACTGTAATTTCTGGCAATCCTGATTATACGTCCAAGAAACATGGTGTAAAAGCCATAGGGCGTTTTGATGCTTTTAAGATTCTCGCAGCTATCAAGAACTGTGATTTGTTAATTAGTGGTGGCGGCAGTTTACTACAAGATGTGACGAGTAATCGTAGTTTATATTATTACCTCAGTATTATAAAGTTGGCGACTTTTTTTAAACGCAAAGTTATGCTTTATGCACAAGGCATTGGTCCTATTCGAAAGGCGCAAGCTCGTAAAGCGGTGGCTCGTGTGGTCAATGATGTAACAATGATTACGGTGCGTGATGAAAAATCCAAAATAGAATTAGAAAACTTAGGTGTTTCAAAGCCACCAATGGTTGTTACGGCAGATGCAGTACTCTCTATGCATCCTGTAGATGAAACAATAGGTAAGCGTTTATTAAAAGATTATAAGCTTACAGGAGTCAATCCTCGCATTGGCGTATCCGTAAGAAATTGGAAAAATAAAATTTCTTATCGTCAAGAGTTAGCTACATGTTTGAGTATATTGCAAAAGGAAAAGCAGGCAGATATCATATTTATTCCTATGCACTATCCTGATGATGTACGAGAAGCAAAAGAAATCGCCAGTTTAATGGATACAACGCCCATTGTTCTCGATCGAGTTTATACGACAACAGAGCTATTAGCACTAACGGGATCAATGGATATTGTTGTAGGTGTCAGGTTGCATGCACTCGTATTTGCATCGTTAATGGATAAGCCTGTTATTGGTATTTCCTATGATCCTAAAATTAATAATTTCTTGCATATGATTGGAAAAGAGCCGATAGGTACGTTGGAAAATCTCGATGGTCAGATATTATTAGACGAAATTTGTGAATATATTGAAAATGTACATAAAAATGATGAAACTGTTGCTATTGTGACACATTTACGAGAAGAATCCCTGAAAAATGCACATATTGCATTGGAATTACTGACAAGATAGATTCAAGACTTGCTTTATAGTTTTAATAATAAAATGGAGGATTATTATGAGCAAATTAACAGCTGAACAAAAAACACTTGTTCAAGCAAAGGCGAAAGATATTCGCATAGACATTGTTAAATCTATTACAGCAGCGAATTCTGGACATCCAGGAGGCTCTTTATCTATTGCAGATATTATGTCGTTGCTTTACTTTGTTGAAATGAATGTTAATCCAAAGGATCCTCATAATGCTGATCGTGACCGTTTTGTTTTGTCTAAGGGGCATGCGGCACCAGCACTTTATGCTACACTTGCAGAAAAAGGTTTCTTCTCCAAAGAAGAACTTTGGAAGTTACGTAAAGTTGATTGCATGTTACAGGGACATCCAGATATGAAACATACTCCTGGTGTAGATATGTCAACCGGTTCATTAGGACAGGGCGTCAGTGCTGCTTGTGGTATGGCCTTAGCTGGTAAGATTGATAAAAAAGGTTATCGTGTATATACCATACTTGGTGATGGAGAATTGGAAGAAGGTCAAGTTTGGGAAGCTGCTATGTTTGCGGGACACTATAAGTTAAATAATTTGACTGCTTTCGTTGATTTTAACGGTTTACAGATTGATGGAGATGTACGGCAAGTGCTTTCTCCATTGCCAATTCCTGAAAAATTTAAAGCCTTTAACTGGAACGTTATTGAAGTGGATGGACATAATTTGGATGAATTACATAATGCCATTGAAGCTGCTAAAGCTTGTGAAACAATGCCAACAATTGTTGTTATGCATACTGTAAAAGGCAAAGGCATATCTGCAATGGAAAACCAAGCAGGCTGGCATGGAAAAGCACCAAGTGCAGAAGAATGTGAACAGTTTATAGCAGAATTGGAGGCCTAAAATGGGAAAAGCAACGCGTGAAGCTTACGGGGAAGCCTTAGTTGCCGTAGGTGAAAAATATACGAATATTGTAGTTTTAGATGCAGATTTATCTAAATCTACAAAAACAGATACTTTTAAGAAAGCATATCCAGAACGTTTCTTTAATGTAGGAATTGCAGAACAGAATTTAATTAGTGTAGGTGCTGGTCTTGCAGCTGCTGGTAAAATTCCGTTCGTATCTTCTTTCTCTATGTTTGCGGTAGGTCGTGCGTTTGAACAAGTTCGTAATGCCGTGTGTTATCCAAAGCTCAACGTAAAAATTTGCGCCACTCATGCAGGTATTACGGTGGGGGAAGATGGTGCTACACATCAGAGTTTAGAAGATATTAGCTGTATGCGTACAATTCCTAATTTAGCAGTTGTTGTCCCTGCAGATGCCAATGAAACGAAGGCAGTTATTGAATGGGCTGCAGCGTATCAAGGTCCTGTATATGTGCGTCTTGGTCGTGCTAGTGTGGTTGATACGACTCCAGATGGTTACGTATTTAAGCCAGGTGTTTCGCAAGAACTTAAAGCAGGTAATGATGTAACTATTATTGCTTGTGGAGCTGTTGTATCCATTGCTGTTGAAGCGGCAGAAGCCTTGTCTATAGAGAAAATTAATTGTCGTGTTATTGATATGGCATCAATAAAACCTATTGATGCAACAGCTATTATTAAAGCCGCTAATGAAACTGGTGCTATTGTTACGGTAGAAGAACACAATATTATTGGTGGTCTTGGCTCTGCTGTGGCGGAAGTTCTTGTAGAAAATAAACCAGTTCCAATGGTTCGTGTAGGTGTACAAGATTCTTTTGGTGAATCAGGAACACCAAAAGCTTTAATGGAAAAATATGGTTTAACAGCCAAAGATGTAATCGTAGCGGTGAAAGAAGTTATTTCTCGCAAGTAAGTAGAAAAGGAAATTAACTAATGATAGATTTTAAGAATGTCTATAAGGTATATGATAATGGCACATTAGCCTTAGAAGACGTGTCTATACATATAGATAAAGGGGAATTTGTATTTATAGTAGGGGCTAGTGGTGCCGGTAAATCTACTTTTATTAAGTTGTTAGATCATGAAGTTATGCCTGATCGTGGTACGGTAATTGTAAATGATATGGACGTAACGAGATTAAAGAAAAGTAAAATTCCTTATTTGAGACGTAAACTTGGTATTGTATTTCAAGATTTCCGCTTACTTCCTAATAAAACCGTATTTGAAAATGTAGCATTTGCTCTTGAAGTAATTGAGGCATCGCCTGTACAAATTAAAGAGCAAGTTACAAATGCCCTAGAACTTGTAGGTTTATTAGATAAAGTCAATGATTTTCCTAGCGATCTAAGTGGTGGTCAGCAACAACGAGTAGCGATTGCCCGTGCTATCGTTAACCGCCCCTTGGTCCTTATTGCGGATGAACCAACTGGTAACCTTGACCCAGATACAAGTAAAGATATAATGAACATCTTCCGAGAAATTAATAACTCCGGAACTACTGTTGTCATGGTTACCCATGATATGGGGATGGTTAAATATCTTAATAAACGCGTTATTAAATTAAGTGAAGGTCGCGTAGTAAAGGACCAATTGAAAGGAGCTGACTTACTTGAAAGCTAGAACCTTTCGCTATTACATCAAAGAAGCGCTGAGCTCCATGCGTCGCAATGGACTTATGACATTAGCGTCCATATCTACTGTCACCTTGTCCTTATTTATGTTGGGGATTTTCATCATTGGGGTAGCAAACTTAAATAATTTGGCATCTACCTTAGAAAACCAGTTAGAAATTAGTGTCTATCTAAAAGATGGTCTTAATCAACAACAGGTTAATAATTTATCTGCTAAATTAAAAGCATTACCGGATTTAAAAAGTATTGAATATATCAACAAAGAAGATGCGATGAAACGCTTTAAAGAACGGCTAGGAGATCAGCAGCAATTAGTTGATGCTTTAAATGGTAACAACCCGTTGCCTAATTCGTATTCTTTAACTTTTACGAATCCGAGTCAAGTAAAAGCAACGGCAGAACTTGTTAGTACGTTTCCTGAAGTTGAGAGTTCTCACTATGGTCAAGATATTATTGAACAATTATTTACAATTACCCAAATCATCCGTATTGGTGGAATTGTGTTAATTGTATTCCTTGCAGGAGCTACGCTATTTATTATTTCTAATACGATTCGTTTGACTGTGTTTGCACGTCGTAAAGAAATTGGAATTATGAAATATGTAGGTGCTACGAATAGTTTTATTCGTTGGCCTTTCATGATTGAAGGCATGATGTTAGGCTTTATTGGAGCTGCTATTGCCAATATATGTGTGTGGGAATTTTATTTATTTATTACCGGTGTAGTACTTGAATCTTTAACATTCTTGCCACTAATTCCGATGATCCCCTTCTTGCCATACTTAGTTGGTGGATTATTTGTTGTAGGTGTTTTGATTGGTGCTATCGGTAGTACGATTTCACTAAGACAGTATATGAAAGTTTAAAGAAGGTTACGATGAAGCAAAAGAAAAGCTTAATACGATTAACAGCTCTCATTCTTTCTTATACGTTTATGATTAATAGTTTTCATTTCGTTTATGCTGAGGATGAAGATTTAACAAATGAGCTTCAAGGGATTGAATCTCAGATGCAAGATCAACAAAATAAAAAGGCTAATGCAGAAGCTGTGATTGGTACCGTATCTGAACAATTACGTCAGGTACAGGTTGAACTTGATCAAGCTACGGCAGAATTAAAAGCAGTTCAGAATCAACGTATCGTTGTAGAAAATGCAATTGCAGAAAATACACGTCTTTTAAAGGCCGCAGAAGAACGATTAGCAAAACGCATGAAAATTTTTAATAAGCGTGTACGTGATATCTATATTAATGGTCGTCTTAGTTATATTGATGTTGTTATTGGTGCGAAAGATTTTAATGACTTTGCAAATCGTGTAGAAATATTAAGACGCATCATTGATTCTGATATAGCACTTATAAATGAAATTAAGAAAGAACGTGCTGAAATTGAAACGCGAAAAGCAGCACTTGAAGCTGATAAAGCAAAACTTGTAGAACTTGAAAAAGTAGCGCAGCAGAAACAGGCATTAGTGGAACAGAAGAAAGCGGAACGTCAAGCCGTATTAGAGCGTGCTATGAATGATCGTGAAGCGGCTATGCAAGCCTATGCAGATTTACAAGCTTCTTCTAATAATATTAGAGCGATGTTGCAACAACGACAAGCTGCACGACAAGGTAGCGGCGCTTCGCAAGGTTATGTACAAGGTTCAGGTGTATTTAGCTGGCCTGTTAATGGTCCAATTACTTCTCCATATGGGTATCGTACACATCCAATTTTTGGAACTACTATTTATCACAGTGGTATTGATATTGGTGTGGATGAAGGTACAGTGGTGCATGCTGCTGATTCTGGTGTGATAGCTTTATCTGGCTGGATTGATGGCTATGGGAATACCGTTGTTATTGATCATGGTAATGGATTATCTACATTGTATGGACATAATTCTGGTCTCATCGTATCTGATGGGCAAGCTGTTTCTAAGGGCCAACCTATCGCGTATGCTGGTAGTACAGGTAACTCTACGGGGCCTCATGTTCACTTTGAAGTTCGTTCAGGGGGGGATACAGTAGATCCAATGGGTTACTTATAAGGATTATTATGAAGACATTTTCTGATAATAAAATATTAGATACTATTAGAACTTTGAGCAAATTTTGTTTTGCTGGTTTAGTTGTAATGTGGCTAGTATTTTGGTATATCTCTGGCTCTTATACAGGTATGTTTAAGTTCTTTTTTACATATTATGTAAGTAGTCAATATTTTATGGATCCCCCTAGTAAAACACAATTATTTGAAGGTGCTTTAAAAGGAATGGTGAATGCCTTGGGGGAACCACATTCACAATATTTAGATAAAGAAGATTTAGAGGCGATTAAACAAGCTACTGAATCAACCTATAGTGGTGTTGGCATTGTACTTGGTAAACGTGACAGTAGTGCAGAAGTTGTTAGTGCCGTTAGTGGACAGCCAGCAGCAGAAGCAGGCATTCAATCTGGTGATTTAATAAAAGCGGTAGATGGGGTAGAAACTTCTAAACTAACACTAGAGGAAACCTCTAAACGCATTCGCGGTGAAGCTGATTCTATAGTGGTATTAACTATTGTTCATGATGGGGTAACCAAAGACTATAATATTGTTCGTAAACGTATTACATTACCTACTGTAGAAGGAAAAATGCTCGGATCCAATATAGGTTATATTCGTATTAGTCAATTTGCGGAGCTTACCGGATCAGATTTTAAGAAAACCTATTTAGAATTACAAGAAAAAGGAATGAAAAAACTCATCCTTGATTTACGTAATAATCCAGGTGGTTTAGTAACTACAGCACGTGATGTGGCTGACTATATTTTACCTAGTGGTGATTTAGTGAGTATTAAGTCTCGCATAGGTAAAACTGAAGTATATGAGTCGCAAGGTTTGGGTAGCAATATACCTTTGGTGGTGCTCATTAACAAAGGTTCTGCTAGTGCTTCTGAGATTATTGCTGGAGCGGTTCAGGATAGAGAAGCCGGTACAATAATTGGCACTAATAGTTATGGTAAAGGGACTGTACAAACAGTAATACCCGCGTTAGATAATGAAGGTGTAAAGATTACTATTGCAAAGTATCACACACCAAAAGATAGAGTAATCGATGGTATCGGTATTAATCCGGACATTGAAGTTGTACTCACTGACACAGACAGACAAAGTGGCATTGATAGTCAACTCAACAAAGCTCTAGAAATTATCGGCGGTAGTAAGTAACTACCGCCTTTTTTATAAAGGATGAAATAATATGTTTATAGATCGTGCACGTATATTTGTAAAAGCTGGTGATGGTGGCAACGGCATGAGCAGTTTTAGACGTGAAAAATATGTACCTAATGGTGGCCCTAGTGGAGGAGATGGCGGTAAAGGGGCAGATATTATTCTAAAAGCCGATAAGAATATTAATACACTTGTAGACTTTCGCTATAAACGCCTCTTTAAAGCTCCTTCTGGAGAAAATGGTATGAGTGGCAATAAATATGGCCGTGGTGCAGAACCTATGATTGTACCAGTTCCTTGTGGTACTACGGTAAAAGATGAAACCACTGGACAGCTTTTCTGTGATTTAGTGGAAGATGGGCAGACCTTTTTAATTGCAAAAGGTGGCCGTGGTGGTCGTGGAAATGCACATTTCCAAACAAGTGCCAATAGAGTACCTACTTTTGCTGAAAAAGGGGAACCTGGTGAAGAGCACTGGCTGCAATTGGAACTAAAAGTACTAGCTGATGTAGGGCTTGTAGGTTATCCAAGTGTGGGGAAATCAAGCATTCTTCGCAAAGTGTCGAAAGCACAACCAGAAGTAGCAGCCTATCACTTTACTACATTAACGCCTGTATTGGGAGTTGTATCTCTTAGTGAAGGTCGCAGTTTTGTTATGGCAGATATTCCCGGACTTATTGAAGGTGCTAGTGAAGGTGTTGGATTAGGTCATTCTTTCTTACGCCATATTGAACGTACCAATATTATTATTCACGTCTTAGACGTTTCTGGTATGGAGGGACGTGACCCTATTGAGGACTATGCAGCTATCAATGAGGAATTAAAAAAATACAGTGAAAAATTAAGCCGTAAATATCAGATTATCGCTCTAAATAAAATTGATTTATTGTTGGACGAAGAGACACTTCCACGTATAACTAAATACTTTACAGACAAAGGGAGTGAAGTATTTCCAATTAATGCGCTGACTGGTGAAGGGATGCAAGCACTTATGGAACGGGCTTGGTATTTAGTAGAAAACTTTGTGCCAGATCCAGAGGCTAAAGATGATGTGGTTATGTATGAAGCAAAACCAGATGTAGACTTTGTTATCACCCGTGGCGATGATGCTGCCTTTACGATTACAGGGGCACGCATTGAACGTTTAGTTGCTATGACAAATCTAGATGATGATCAGTCGTTACGACGTTTCCAAAAAATTTGGACCTATATGGAACTAGATAAAAAGTTGAAGGAATACGGTTGTAAAGACGGTGATGAAGTGGTAATCGGAAATATGCGATTTATATTCCGTGATTAAATAATAGGTGATATATGACAGGAAAACAAAGACGCTTTTTGCGTGCTATGGCAAGCACAATGCCCGCTGTGGTACAAATTGGCAAAGCGGGACTTGAAAATCCCGTAATAGACTCTGTTCGAGAAGCCTTAATGGCACATGAACTTGTGAAAATTAAAAACTTAAATAATAGTCCAGAAGATAGTAAAGAAGTATTTGAACGTTTAGCTGAAATGATGGGGGCTGAATTGATTCAAGTTATTGGTCACAATGGTGTTATTTATAAACGCTCTAAAAAACATATTATTGAATTACCATAATTCATTGTATTAATTTGAGGATACAATTATGAGAGAGGCCCTAAAAAATGCAAAACGCATTGTTGTAAAAGTGGGTTCTAGTTCGTTAACCCACGACAATGGAAAACTAAATCTTTTCCGTATTGAATCTATTGTAAAACAGTTGGCCGATGCGGCAAATTCTGGTAAAGAAATTATTTTTGTTTCTTCTGGGGCGACTGCTGCAGGTTTACCGGCCTTAGGTTTTAAAAAGAAACCTACAGATATTGTTATGCGTCAAGCCTGTGCGGCTGTAGGGCAAGGTGTGTTATTACATATGTATGAAACTATGTTTAGACAATATGGTCATATAGTGGCTCAGGTATTATTGACAAGAGAAGATACAGTTAAACATACAAATTATATTAATTTGCGGAATACTTTGTCTGCTTTATTGAGATTAGGTGTTATACCTATTATTAATGAAAATGATGTCATTGCTATTGAGGAATTTAAAATTGGTGACAATGATACACTTTCTGCCAATGTAGCCAGTATCATAGAAGCGGATTTACTTATTTTATTATCTGATATTGATGGCTTATATACGGCTAATCCAACTACACATCCAGAAGCAACACTTATATCTGAAGTAGATGCCATAACGCCTGATATTTACAAAATTGCCGGTGGTGCAGGTTCTAGTATTGGTACAGGTGGCATGTATACTAAAATTGAGGCGGCAAATATTGCAGTAAATTCTGGTATTCATATGGTTATTACTAATGGTGATGATACAGATGCTATTCGGCATATTCTTCTGGGGAAAAATGTAGGAACACATTTTAGTCCAAAAGAAACACATCTTCATACTAAAAAAAGATGGATGGCATTTGGAAAACGCTTAACTGGTAAAATTTATGTAGATGCGGGTTGCAAAGAAGCCTTGCTTACTAAGGGTTCAAGTTTATTGCCAGCGGGAGTTATCGAAATAGAAGGTGAATTTAATGAAGGTGCTACCGTAAGCGTTTTCTTTAATGATGAAGAACTTGCGCGTGGCATGGCTAACTTCTCCTCTGCAGATTTACATAAAATTAAAGGGTTAAATAGCTCTAAAATTGCACAAGTTTTGGGGATAAATACAAGTTATGAAGAAGTTATCCACCGCGACAATTTAGTAGTGATGCGATAATAGCGAGGATATATGAAAGCATATGATGTAGTATTTAAAGAAATGGGACAGCGATCAAAAGAAGCGGCTGCTAGCTTTGTTAATGTATCAAAAGAAGTAAAGAAACAAGCGCTGCTTGCAATTGGTGAGGCCTTGCTCCTTCATAGCGATGAAATCTTGTTAGCGAATGAAAAAGATATGCAACAGGCGGCAGGAAATATTCCACAAATTATGATGGATCGCTTGCTCATCACAAAAGAGCGTATAGCACAAATGGTTGCGGGAATCAAAGAACTTGTAGAGTTGGAAGATCCTGTAGGTAATGTATTAGAAACTATTAATAGACCGAATGGGTTACACATAAAAAAAGTAAGTGTTCCACTGGGTGTTATTGCTATTATTTATGAAGCAAGACCTAATGTAACGGTAGATGCGGCCACACTTTGCCTTAAAACCGGTAATGTTGTTATATTGCGTGGCGGTAAAGAAGCTTATCATACGAATTTAGCGTTGATGACTATCATGCAAGATGCTGTTGAAGCAGTAGGCCTTTCTCGCGATATTATGCAATTAGTTACTGTGTTAGAACGTGAAGCCGTAGAAGCATTGCTTAATCAGCGCGAATATATTGATGTAGTTATTCCGCGTGGTGGGGCTGGGCTTATTAAATATATTGTAGAGACTAGCAAAATTCCTGTTATTGAAACGGGGAGTGGTATTTGTCATGTCTATGTAGATGAAGAGGCCGACATAGAAATGGCGACGTGTATTATTGTAAATGCAAAAGCACAACGACCATCGGTATGCAACTCTGCAGAAACATTACTTATCCATAAATCCCATCTAGAAAAAGGGTTACCAATTTTATTAAAGGCATTAGCAGAAGAGAACGTTGCTTTTTATGGAGATGATAAAGTCATATCTATGACGCAAGAAACTTCTGATTTAATGGCTATACAGATTGGTCCAGTTACAGATAAACATTTCGGTACCGAATATAATGATTTGCTACTAAATGTGAAAATAGTAGATTCTCTTGAAGAAGCTATTTTGCATATAAATAGATATACGACACATCATTCGGAATGTATCATTACTAATAATGCAGAGAGGGGAAAACGTTTTCAAGCAGAAATTGATGCAGCTGCCGTATATGTAAATGCATCGACACGTTTCACCGATGGCTTTGAGTTTGGTTTTGGTGCAGAAATTGGAATTAGTACACAAAAACTGCATGCACGCGGTCCTATGGGATTGAGAGAACTTACTTCCTATAAATATCTGATTAAGGGTGATGGGCAAATTCGATAAGTTTAATAAGGAGCGCGTTATGAAATTACTATATGTGTGCAAAGCCTATTATGCATATATGCAATCTCCTAAAGGTGCTTACGAGTGGAAGTCATATATTGGATTTTTATGTTATGTAGTAGTTATTTCATTAGTCATATACTATCTATTAAGTGGGGGATAAAAATGAGAAAGCGCATTGGTATCTTTGGTGGTACGTTTAATCCTATCCATATGGGGCATTTAATGATTGCTGAATTTACAAGAGAAAAATATAACTTAGAAGAAGTTATTTTTGTCCCTTCTTCTAACCCACCACATAAAAAATTAGGCATAGCCGCAGCTGAGCATCGCTATAAAATGACCGAATTAGCTATTGCAGATAATCCATACTTTTCTATTTCAGAAGTGGAGTTAACTCGAAAGGGTCCCTCTTATACGATTGATACGATTAAATATTTTCAAACCCTATATCCTAAAGGTACAGAATTTTATTTTATCTGTGGAACAGATACCATATTAGCCTTACCTACTTGGAAATATATTGATGAGTTATTAGAGCTTTGTTATTTCATTGGGGCGAGTCGTCCTGATAATGCAGATGCTCATAATGTAATTAATTCTTTTGGGGCTTTAGGTCGCGAGAAAATTAAATTACTAGAAGTGCCGAAATTGAAAATTTCGGCTACCGATTTACGAGAACGCTTACAAAATAAGGAAACTGTAAGATATATAGTTCCTGAAACTGTTATAAATTATATTAATACACATAACTTTTATAAGAAAGAGGCACAATCGTGTTAGAAACAGAAATTATTGAAGATTTACAATCTAAAATATCTCCTAAGCGCATGCAACATATTTTAGGTGTCGTAGAAGCTGCTGAAACCTTAGCCAAATGTTATGGTGAAGATATAAATAAGGCTCGCATAGCAGCACTTTTACATGATTGTGCAAAAGAATTAAAAGTTAAAGAAATGGCAAAAATTATTGAAAAGGCAGGTCTTTTAGTGGATTCTGAAGTTTTGAATAATCCTGCGTTGTTACATGGACCAGCGGGTGCTATTTTAGCAGTCAGTTTTTACGGAGTGGAAGATTTAGATATATTGGAGGCCATTCGTGTACATACTACTGGTAAAGTGGATATGAGTCGACTAGATAAAATAATTTTTTTAGCTGATTATATTGAAAAAAATCGAGATTTTCATGGTGTTGAAGAAATGCGAAAACTCGCTTTTATAGATTTGGATAAAGCTGTATTAGCTGGTTATGACAGTACAATATCCTATTTGATTGAGAAAAAACAGTCTATTTATAGCAAAACTATTTTAGGCCGTAATGATATTATCTTTAAAATTAAAAACTTGCGATAATGGTGATATGAATGGATATAGATGATAAAACAAAGATAGACAACTTACGGGAAGAACAACGACGAAAACGGCAACAACGTCGTGAACATAGAAAATCTAAAGGAAAACGAGGTCTTCGTTGGGACAGAATTATACCATTATTTCTTATTTTAATCGTATTCTTTAGTCTAATTGGGTTTGGGCTCTTTAAGTTAGTGACTGCATTTTCTAATAGTACCGTGTTGTGGTCAACGCAAGAATCAACTACAACAGAGACAAATATGAGAAAAACAAATATTTCTACAGTTCCTTTTGACCAAGCATCACTGGATAAACCCTTATACGTTTTAGTGTTAGGCAAAGATGCAAACTCTCCTGCAGAAGCTGATGCTATTTTCCTATTGGCTGTGAATAAAGAGCAGAAAACACTAGATGTCATTGCAATTCCGTCAAACACAAAAATTGATAGTCGCAATAAGAAAACAGCACAGAAGTTAAGCACAATTTATACAGAAGGTGGTATGGAATTAACAAAAGCCGTTGTAGAGGATATGTTCCACATTGTTATTCCTTATTTTATTGAAGTCGATAAAGCAGGTTTTGAAAAATTAATTGATATAGTTGGTACGCCTAGTTTATATGTAGAAAAAAATATGTATTATGAAGATATGGTTGTACCAGCAGATAGTATTAATTTGGCACAGGGATACCAAACCCTAGATGCTGATAAAGCATTTCAATATGTGCGTTATTTAGATACAAATAAAGATGCATTTGCACGGACACAACGACAAGAACGCTTTTTAAAAACCATTTTAACGCAGCAGGAAGATTCGTTTACAGCGGTTAGAGCGTTTAGACTTTGGAGACTTTGGAGTGCGTTAGATACTAATATTTCTACTTGGGATGCCATATCTACCGTGTTTAAAATGCGTAGAATAGATTCAACAAACTTACAATATTTTATTTTGCCAGGTGCCAAAACCGTAATGGGAGATACAATCTATTGGTCTAGTGATCCAGTAGAAGCACAACACTTAGTTGGTATTACAACAGGCAATATTGATCGTAATGATAATGCACAGCTTATACCTTCTTATAGTAGTAATCCTGGTGAAGGTGTTACAAGACGCAATCAGAATAAAACGGATGGTGCAACACCATCAACAAAACCAATAGAACCTGGACAGACTGTGGATAAGGTCTCTACCAATAAAACATCTAAAGAATAATATAGTAGAAAACTAAAAGGGGAAATAATGAATATAAAAGAAGAACTTAAAACAGGGGCATTAGCATTAGCACAAGCTGCTTTTAATAAAAAAGGTAGTGATATTACTATTTTAGATATGGAATCCATTTCTTTATTGGCAGATTATTTTGTGATTATTTCTGCGACTAATGCAAAACAAGCACAAGCGATTGCTAGTGAAATCGAAGATAAAGGCATTGAGCTTGGTTTATCTGTGAAACACACAGAAGGCTTTCATGCGGGGGATTGGATTCTAGTGGATTTTGGTGATATCATTTGTCACGTGTTCTGTGGAACAGAGCGTGAACATTATGGTCTTGAAAATCTCTGGCGTGATGCAGAAACAGTAGAATTTGAAGGAGTTTAATCATGTATAAAGAGAACGATAGACAGTCAGCTCATCTTGCAGAAATAGAACAGACTGGCACTTCTTTAAAAGAAAATACTATTGTTACTTTAAAAGTATTACGAAAAAGTGATATGGGTGCCTTTTTAGATGGGCAAACAGGAAATACCAATGATGATATTTTGCTTCATAATGAGCAGCAAACGAGTCAAGTAGAAGTAGGTGATGAAGTTACAGTATTCCTCTATCATGACCAGAAAAATCGTGTGACTGCTAGTATGAAACTGCCTAAATTAACAATAGGTCAGATTGGCTATGCAGAAGTTATTAACACGACGAGTTTTGGTTGCTTTGTGGAAGTAGGTACCGAACGCGGTATTTTTATGCCCCATGCAGAAATGCGTGGGCGTCCACAAGTGGGTGAACATGTTTGGATTCGTCTTTATGAAGATAAATCAGGACGTCTTGCTGTTTCTATGGATGTAGATGATGCGATGCGCCGTGCCTCAAAGCCTGCAGATGGTTGCAAAAAAGGAGATGTCGTAAATGGCGCCATTTATAATCTAACCACAGAAGGTGCATTTTTTATTACACCTGAGCGTTGGATTGCATTTATGCATCGTAGTGAAATGACTTATACACCTAAAGTAGGGGAACGCATCAAAGGTCGTATTACTCACATTCGTGAAGATGGACGTATTAATGTATCTATGCGCCCAGTAAAAGAAGAAGCTATTCTTAGCGATAGTAAGATGCTGATAGAATATCTTGAACTGCGGAATGGACGTATGCCCTATAGCGATGATTCGACTGCCATGGTTATTAAAGAGAAATTCAATATCAGCAAGGGCGCATTTAAACGTGCTTTGGGCCATTTAATGAAAGAACGCTTAATAAAACAAGAAGATGGTTGGACAATTCTAGTTTCTAAGGAAGAAAAAAACGAATGAAAATCATTATTGTAGGTGCTGGTAAGGTTGGTTATTCACTAGCACAACGATTAGTACAGGATAATCATGATGTATATGTAATTGAAAAAAATGAAGAACGGGCAAATGCGCTTCAAAATACATTAGATGTAAACATCGTACCTGGTAGTGGCAGTAATATGGCCTTATTACATGAAATTGGTACAGAAGACACGGGAATGTTGATTGCCGTGACGGACTCTGATGAAGTCAATATGTTGGCGTGTTCGGTGGCGAAACTTTCTGGAATTCCTCGAACGATTGCACGCGTGCGTGATAACGAAAGTTGGGGACCTGAAAATTTACTGATGCGCGAAGCTTTAGGTGTGGACCTATTTATTAACCCCGAAATGGTTACAGCTCAAGAAATTTTACAGATTTTACAGACACCTGCTGCACTTGATGTAGAAGATTTTGCCAATGGTATGGTGCGACTTATGGAAATTAAGGTACGCAATGAACATGATATTGTAGGACGTACTTTAAAGGATATAACATTACCAGAAGGCGTACTTGTTGTTGGTATTTTACGTAGTGGGGAAATGATTATTCCACATGGTAATAGTGTTATTTTAATGGAAGATAATGTCTTTTTTCTTGGTGCCCGTGAAGGTATCAGTGAAATCGAGCATTGGTTTCAAGAGTCAAAACGCCAAATGAATCGCATTGTAATTATTGGCGCGGGTCTTATTGGGCAAAATTTAGCTGTTTTGCTTGAAAAAGAAGGCTTTACCGTTAAAGTTATCGAAAAACGGATGGATCGGTGCGAAAAACTAGCTTCTATGGTAGAAAATACGATAGTTATTTGCGGTGATGGTACTGACGTTGATTTATTAGAAGCCGAAGAAGTTGGGGAAAATGATGCCATTATTTGCTTAACAGATGATGATAAACTTAATCTTTTAGTTGCATTATTAGGCAAACATATTGGCATTGAAAAATCCTTTGTTCGCGTTGGTCGCCCTGAATATATCAGTTTAATGGAGCAAGTAGGTGTTGATGTCGTATTTTCACCACGCTTGTTAACTTCTGGTAAAATTCTTCGTTTAGTACGTTCAGAAGAAAATCTTGTCACCGTATCTTCCTTTGAAGGCTCCAAGGCAGAAGCGATAGAAATTGAACTTCGTGAAAATACACCTGTAATTGGTAAAGCATTAAAAGACGTTACATTGCCAGGCACGTCCTTAGTAGGTGCGGTTGTTCGAAATAATGAATCCATTATTCCAACGGGGGCCACAAAACTATTTGCAGGTGATCATATTGTCATCTTTACATTACCTCAATTTGTTAGCGACGTACTTAGTTATTTACAATCCAAATAGGAGGCTACTGTGCGTATTCAAATTGTATTTAAATTAGTAGGGCAACTATTACTTATTTTTGCTACACTTATACTAGTCCCATTTATATATGGAGTCATTTTTGAAGAAGCGTATTATTCATATGTAGTTACTACATTAGTAACAGCTATCCTAGGTGGTCTTGGTATTTATTATGGTAAGGAAAGTGCAAGTTATTCCTTACGAGATGGCTTTTTGGTAGTAAGTTCGCTATGGATTATTTCAAGTATATTAGGGTCTATGCCATTTTGGTTGAGTGGGGTTACCCCTAATTATGAAGATGCACTTTTTGAAGCCGTATCTGGATTAACGGCTACTGGTGCTAGCGTTATCCCCAATATTGATGAAATCCCTAAAACCTTTATTTTATGGCGCAGCATCATGCATTGGGTTGGCGGCATGGGGATTATTGTTCTCGTTATTGCTTTCTTAAAAAATTTAGGAGCAGATGCGGCCCATTTATTTAATGCAGAGGCTTCTGTACCACGTCCGGGGGTTGTTTTTCCACGCATAAAATCGTTAGCCGCTAAACTATGGCGTATTTACGTGTTTTTTACTGTTTTATGTTTTATCTGTTTATTATTAAGTGGTCTAAATACTTTTGATGCTCTTAATATGACATTTTCTACTGTTGCTACAGGTGGGTTTACACCTCATCAAGATGGTACATTCTTATATAGTGATAATTGGTATATCAAGATTACTCTTATTGTGTTTATGACCATAGCCGGCGGTAATTTTAGTGTATATTATAACGGTTATTCTAATGGTATGAAATATTTATTTAAGGATGTAGAATTTATGATGTACCTATTTATACTATTTGTAGGTAGTTGCATTACTTTTACCGGATTGGCATTTTTTAATGATTCTACGCCTTTTGTACCTTTATTTGGAGATGCGTTATTCACCTATATTTCTATGCAAACGGGATCAGGTTTTGCTGTAGCTGATTATGACAAATGGCCAGCTATATCACAAACGGCATTATTTTTATCTACCTTCTTGGGTGGTTGTAGCGGGTCTACTACTGGGGGAATTAAAATTATTCGTATTTTAATTCTCTTTAAAAGTAGCATACTTTGGTTAAAAAAAGCGATTCATCCAGATATTGTGCAGATAGTTCGGTTTGGTGGTAAACCGATGCAAAATAAATGGATTTTAATGACCCAACAATTTTTCTTTTTATATATGGCTATTTTCGCTGTTTCTACGCTATTAATTGCAGCTACAGGCATACCTGTTGGTGAATCTATGCAATGTGTGGCGGGAATATTAGGGAATGTAGGATTAGCGTTTGGTCAATTTGGTCCTACAGATTCCTTTTCAACCTTGCATCCAGTGGCAAAAATAACTTGTGTAGTAGATATGATTTTAGGGCGTTTAGAACTCTTTACGATTATGGTTTTATTGTTGCCAAGCTTCTGGCAAGGTTACTTTGTGAAGCAAAATAACGTTAATACCAAACGTTGGAAGTACATGAATGGCGACCGGATTAAACAAAATACACAAAACTAATTAAGATACTATTAGATAAGATACTATTAGAATGGTTATATAACTTTATAGTTATGACAAAGCCCCCAGTTATAAACTGGGGGCTAATTACATAGTTGCAATGAAAGCAATATGCAGGTTTTAGCTGTACTTTATTTGAATTCTTTATCTGCATTATTTAGGAAGATTTAGACTTTCTAAGAAATTTCCTATGCGCTTTAATGCCTCCTGAATGGTGTCTTGTGAGGCCGCATAAGAAATGCGAATAAAGTATTTTCCACCTGGTCCAAAAGCAGAGCCTGGAACAACGGCGACTTTTTCTTGTAGTAATAGACGTTCTGCAAATTCTTCTCCCGTTAAGCCTGTAAATTCAACGCTAGGGAAGATATAGAAAGCGCCTTTAGGTACAGATAATTTAAAGCCTAATTTTTGTAAACCAGCTACGATGATTTCACGTCGTTTTTCATATTCTTGGCGCCGTTCTTCTACATCAGCCTCACATTCTTTAAGCGCTACAACGGCACCTTTTTGTGAGTTTGTTGCCGTTGCTAAAATTACATATTGATGAATTTTAAGGGCTTGTTTTAAGATTGGTTCAGGTGCACATACATAGCCAACACGCATACCCGTCATGGCATAGGCTTTTGAAAAACCATTGAGGATAACACTTCGTTCACGCATACCAGGAATAGAGGAAATACATGTGTGTGTGCCTTCATACATTAATTCACAGTAGATTTCATCAGATACGACAATGAGGTCATGTTTAATGGCAAATTCAGCCAATTCTTCTAATCGTTTGCGTGGCATAATAGCGCCAGTTGGATTGTTAGGGAATCCCATCAATAAGGCTTTTGTTTTTGGAGTAATTTTCTTTTCTAATTGAGCTACGGTTAGTTCAAAGTCATCTTCTAGTGTGGTCTCTACAAATACAGGAATACCACCTGATAACTGAACGGCAGCGGGGTAAGCCACATAAGCTGGTTCAGGGATTAAGACTTCATCGCCTGGTTCTATAAGAGCACGAAACACCGCATCAATGCCTTCAGAAACTCCAACAGTCACCATAATTTCACTTTTGGGATCATAGTCGACATGATAACGATTGTGAAAGAGTTCTGCAATGGCTTCACGTAGCTCAATAGTACCAGCATTACCAGTATAAGAGGTTTCACCTTGTTTTAATGCTTCTACACAGGCATCTAGAACTTTTTGTGGAGCCGCATAATCAGGTTCGCCAATACTTAAAGATAAAACACCTTCCATTGTGGCGGCTAGATCAAAGTACTTTCTAATACCTGACTGCGGAAGATTTTTAACCGTCGTGGATAAATATTTATCCCAATCCATAAGTAACACCACCTGTGAAATTAATAACTATTGAGAGCAAAAAATATATCTATTGATTATAAAAATGACATAATCTATTATAGATATGTGAATAATATATATTATACTGTTTTATTAAAAATTAGTCATGCAAAAATTTAATGTATTCGGTATTTTTGCTTTGTATTTTGTATTCGAGAAAGTATATAAATGGAAATCATTAAAAAACCGCTAGGTTTATATAAAACAAATTGTTATATTTTAAAAGAAGGCAATGAGGCTGTCATTATTGATCCAGGTTTTCATGGAAGGCAGATAGTTGAACTACTGGCAAAGGCGAATCCATTAGCTATCCTATTAACACATGGCCATTGTGACCATATCTGTGCTGTTGATTATTTATACAAGATCTATGGTATGCCTATTTATATGAATAAGAAGGATGACATTTTACTCCATACAAAGCGACGCATGCCGTCTGCTTATAAAGGGCATTTTACATCACCTTATAATGATTTGACGGCAGGAATTATTTCTTTTGGTCCCTTTAGTTTCAAAGTTCATGAAACGCCTGGTCACAGTGAAGGTAGTGTATTCCTCGAAATAGGAGCGCATTTGTTTACTGGAGATACCCTTTTTAAAAATAATATAGGAAATACGAATACCTTTAATGGAGATGCAGAAGCGATGCAGAAGACATTAACGTATATAAAAACCTTAAGTCCTCATTTAAGTATCTATCCAGGCCATGCAGAAAATTCAGATTTGAAAGTTGAATTTGAAAATAATCCGTGGCTACAAAATAGGGGTGAATAGGGAGTTTTATGGATTGAAAGATTTACAAAAAAATACAAAAAAGTGTTTGACATATTCTTCAAAACATCGTATACTAGCCTAGTAGTTATGAACGGCCCCGTGGTGTAGCGGTTAACATGTCGCCCTGTCACGGCGAAGATCGTCAGTTCAAATCTGATCGGGGTCGCCATTTTACATGCCTCGGTAGCTCAGTCGGTAGAGCAACGGACTGAAAATCCGTGTGTCGACAGTTCGATTCTGTCCTGAGGCACCATGTATGCGGAAATAGCTCAGCGGTAGAGCACCGCCTTGCCAAGGCGGGGGTCGCGAGTTCGAATCTCGTTTTCCGCTCCAATAGTTTGGCGGCATAGCCAAGCGGTAAGGCAGAGGTCTGCAAAACCTTTATCCCCAGTTCGATTCTGGGTGCCGCCTCCAAAACTTATCCACCCATGCCGGGGTGGCGGAACAGGCAGACGCAACGGACTTAAAATCCGTCGGTTGGAGACAACCGTACCGGTTCGATTCCGGTCCTCGGCACCAATTTAGACTAGCTTAGGCTAGTCTATTTTTTTATGCCATAAACAGCGTCTATTTTCTCGTAACCTTGTAACTCTGACAGAAAATAGAATTAACTTTATTCTTTTACTTGCAATTTAAAAATGAATAGTCTGGTAGAGGATTTTTTATTCGTTATAGCGAATTTATTATTAAATATATTTCGCAAGTGTATCAACATAAAGGAGAGTACATATGGGCTTTATAGAATTACTAAAAAAACGTCACAGTGTTCGTAAATTTAAAGCGGAACAGATTACAGATGCAGAATTACATCAAATTTTAGAAGCTGGTCAATTAGCACCAAGTGGACATAATGAACAACGTTGTCACTTTGTTGTACTACAAAAGAAAGAGGATATTGAAGGTTTGCAAGAACAAATTATGAGTTCTTTTGCGGCGATGGACGTTCCAGATAGTAGTAGTAGTTTTTATACACCAATCATTAAATCTAAAGAACATGCGTATCCTTGCATGTATAATCCGCCTACTTTTATTATTGTTGCCAATAAACGTGGGGCCGGTAATGCGATGGCAGATTCCTCTTTAGCGATGGAAAATATGATGCTTATGGCAGCTGAATTAAATGTAGGTACATGTTGGATTAATCAGGTGCGGTGGCTACAAGATGATCCGGCTATGATGGAATATTTAACTAAATTTGGTATTCCAAAAGAGGAAGTAGTTTGTGGCTGTTTATCTGTGGGGTATTCGGAACAAGCTCCGAAACCACCTGTTGTTATTCAAGGGAATCGCATTGATATCATTAAATAATAGGTAAGACAAGAAAGATTAAATAAAAGGAACGATAACTAATTGACTAAAATGGAGTATCCTTAAAAGCCATTCGTTATCGTTCCTTTTTGTTTTATTTTAATTTTAAATTATAGGTTTTAAATTAAGGGGATAGCCCTTATTACCGATGGGCTGAATCCTTTGTGAGCGGTTCTGTACCAAGCATGGTGGTAAGGTTATTAACATTAAATCTATATTTTAGACTAGAGAAATCACGACCTTCATCATAGTTGGCAGAGGGCGCATGCATAAGGCCCACCAACATATCGTAGAGTAAGTCATTCGTAAAGTATTCGTTCTTATGTGTTAGTAATACATTTGCTGTTTCAGGATATGCTTGGCGATAGGTAGGTGATAGATATACCCAGAGTGGGATGCGCGTCATAGTGAAATCAAAATTATCTGGATTGTGAGATTTATCTATATTTTCACCGTGATCAGAGAAATATACCATTGCTTGAAGGTTTAAATGGTCACGTCCGTATTCATAGATGGATTGCAATAACCAATCGGTATATAGCTGACTATTAGCATAAGCTTCAATACCATCTGGCACATCGCCTTTTTTCCATTTGCTAAATTCATGGGGATAACGGTCGTTATAATAAATGTGACTGCCCATAATATGGATAATGATAAAGTTATTTTTATTGGGGTCAGCTGTTTTTAATAAATGTAATAAAGCGCCATCATACTGATCAGAAAAGGCGTAGGACTCATGAGCCCATTTTGGATTGTCTGATGTTTTAGCTAATAGCGAGATGGCCGTGTCATATTCACCATATACGCCTTGATTACTAAACCATGAAGTGTAATAGCCCGCTTTTCTAGCAACATCTAGAATGTTAACGGCTTCAAGAAATGGTTTGTCATCATATTGATTGCGTTCTGATAGGGCTCGCTCTAAGGTTGGTACTGTTTGTACATAAGAGGAGTAAGCGTGATTAAAAAATACAAAATTTGAATCTGTAATAGATTGGCTCATCCATGGTGTATCTTCATAAGGAAATTGTGGATTGTAGACTTTCATGTAATCCGTAGAAGAGGATTCACCAATGACCAAAATAATGGTTCCTGGTGTTTTTTGTGCTGCTGTTTCAGTAGTTGTTAAAGTTAAACCATTATAAATTTCCTCATGTTTAGTATTATAGGTTTGCATCTCCTGCATATACTTTTGGACATCTAACCAATTAGTAATAATACAAGTTTGTGGAAATAAGAAATAGGGTACATAAGCAATAAAGCCGACAATGGCAACTATACCCAATCCATTTTTTAATCTTCTAGGTCTATGTTTTGTTACAATTTTTCTCATTGCTAGATTCGACCAAAAAAGGATTCCTAGCCACAGAATAAGACCAATACCGGCTATAAAGAGACCGGGAATAGAGAGCGTGTTTTTTAGAAAGCCAAATGCTTCTTCTGGATTGGTATTATAAAAAGCCATTAGTGTGGCTGGTGTAATACAATGCCAAATAGAAAAGAAATATCCTAATTGCGCAAGTGGAATTAAGCTAGCTAACCAATCTACAAGGGCAAAAAATACGGCTACTAAGGTTGTGAACTTTTTGCGAATTGTGAGAGTATGGTGTAATAAACTTAAACCTATAAAGAGGCATAAACCAAAGAGAAAATCTGCGGAAAATTCGTAGAAATACAGTGGTTTTTCGTAAGATAAATGAAAGAGTAAGGGAAAGGTAAGGCCCCATAGTAAAGCAATAAGTGCATGTCCTAAATAGGCACGTTTAAATAGGTTTGTTCCCATATAGTATTGGAATAGAAATAAACCTACTACAGTAGGTACACCTAATACGGCTAAATCTTCTAAATCAAATCCCAGTGTAACTGGTTCATACAGATAAAATAGTATGCCATATACTGCAAGTGCAATGCATACATAGAGGCAATATGTATATTTGGAAAAGGAAGAATCTCCTTGTGTCATATTCATTTACAAATTTCCTATCTACATAGAAAAATAATACTTATAATGCTTTCACTAATGTAACAGAATGCTATTAAAAATACAATATCTCTGTGTAAATTTAGTTTTAAAAATATAGCTGTACATTCTGATAGCTAGTATTTTATGCATATATTTATTATAATTAATTGTTAGATATTTCACTAGGAGAACACATGGACGCATATAGCTATAAACTAGATGTATTTGAAGGGCCATTAGACTTATTATTACATCTCATTGAAAAACATAAAATAGATATATACGATATTCCCATTGTAGATATTACATCGCAGTACATGGCATATTTAAATAATTGGCAGCATTTTGATATTGACTATAGCAGTGAATTTCTTGTGATGGCGGCCACGTTGTTACAGATTAAATCGCGGATGTTATTACCGAGGGAAAGTGCAAAATTTGATGAAGCTGTGGAAGATCCGCGTGATGAATTAGTAGCACGCTTATTGGAATTTAAAGAAATAAAGGCGTTGACCATGTCTATTCAGGAGCGTGTAGAAGCACTTGGACATGAGTTTAATCGGCCAGAAGAACTCAGTGTTATTGGCAAAGAAAATGTATATCACTTTGAAATTAGTCAATTGTATCGTTTATTTCAAGATAGCTATAATCATGTGAAAGAAGAAAAGAAACCGAATCCCCTAGTAAAAGTGGAAAAAGAGGTGTTCTCATTAGCTGGTAAGTTAACAGAGTTACGCCTTCGCTTGAAGACGGGAGAAAAGGTTAGCTTTCACCAATTACTAGAAGCGGCAAAATCAAAAGAAGAAAAAGTCGTTAGTTTTTTAGCTGTATTAGAATTATTAAAATTTCAATTTATCGTTATATTACCATTGCCATTAACTAGTATAGAGACAGCTTATGATGGCAATATTTCAGATGTCATATTAGGCGATGCAGGTGTGTACGGAGGTGCCAATGAGTAAACCCCATAATACTATAGAGTCCGCAATTTTAGAAGCTGTTTTGTTCGCTGCGGCAAAACCGTTACCAATTACGACCTTAGCAGAAATTTTGGATAATAGTGAAGAAACGGTACGAGCTAGCTTAACTAATTATGAAACAGAGTTAGAAGAAAGCAATCGAGGTATTCGTTTACGCTCTTCTGGTGCAGGTTTTGAACTTGTAAGTGCTGCAGAATATGGCGATTATGTGAAGAAGATTCGACAGCGAGAGGAAGTGCTTTCTAAAGCAGCTCTTGAAACGTTGGCGATTGTTGCATTTAAGCAACCTGTTACAAAGGCGGAAATTGAAGAAGTTCGTGGTGTTAATAGTGATAGAGTGATTAAACAATTAATGGAACGCGAATTGATTACAGAAATTGGTCGTAAAGATACTCTTGGGCGTCCTTTGTTGTTTGGGACTACAGAAAATTTTTTACGCAGTGTGGGTATTGAATCTATTGAGGCATTAAAAGAAGATAGCAGTAGATATGAGCATCTTGTGCATATGGAGGAGACTGCTTCTAATGCCATAGCAGATGATGTAATTGGTAGTGATTCTGCTGATGATACTGTAAATACTATAAAGGAAGATAACAGATAGAGGAATAAGTACATATGGAACGTTTACAAAAATATATTAGTAGTTGCGGCTACACCTCTAGACGCAAAGCAGAAGAATTAATCGTAGCTGGTAAAGTACAAGTTAATAATAAATATGTAAAAGAATTGGGGACACAGATTAATCCAAGTATAGACAAGGTGAAAGTAAATGGTGAATTATTGTCCCGACCAGACCTTGTATATGTACTTTTAAATAAACCAAAAGGTGTTATTACATCTGTGGGAGACCCACAAGGTAGAGAAACGGTTATGGATTATGTAAAAGACGTTAAAAAACGTATATATCCAGTAGGGCGTTTGGACTATAACACAGAAGGGCTATTATTATTGACTAATGATGGAGAATTAGCACAAGCATTAATGCATCCTTCTAAAACTGTATTTAAAACATATGAAGTGCGCATCAAAGGGCGTGTAGAGGATAGACATTTAAATGATATTGCTGATGGGGTTGAACTAGAAGATGGTATGACATCGCCAGCTACAATCTTAGATCTTGGTTATGATGCTAAGATTGATCAAACGGTCGTGGAAATTACCATTCATGAAGGTCGTAATCGCCAGGTACGCCGCATGTTTGAACATTTTGGGTATCGCATTCATAACTTGAAGCGCATTACCTATGCGGGGTTAAACTTAAATGGTGTAAAACGCGGGTCTTATCGTTTCTTGAAGAGTGATGAAGTTCGCCAATTAAAGGCAGCTGGTGTTGTGGATGAAGAGGCTGTTAAAATAGATAAAGAAGATAGAACATTGGAGAAGAAACTAGATAAAAAATTAGATAAAAAACTAGATAGAAAACTAGATAAAAGACGTTTTGCCAATAGTTTTACTCGTAATATAGGTCGCTCGTCAGAAAGAAAGAGATAATGCGTAGAATAATTATAGTTGGTGCGGGAGCCGCGGGACTCATGGCTGCTGTCATAGCTGCTAAAAATGGTGCTAATGTATTAGTGCTTGAAAAAATGAATATGATAGGCAAAAAGATGGGAATTACGGGGAAAGGGCGTTGCAATATTACCAATAATTGCAGTGTAGAAGAGTTTATTCAGAATACACCAGGCAATGGTAAATTCTTATTTAGTGCCTATCAACAATTTGATAATCAAGATTTGTTTAAATTGCTAGAAACATGGAACTTAGATTATAAGGTGGAACGAGGCGGTCGTGTTTTTCCTGTCTCTGATTCAGCTCTTGAAGTACGGGATATGTTTATGAGACTTCTAAAAGAACATGGTGCTAAATTGCACTTGAATGAGGAAGTTCGGCACATTAACGTAAAAGATGGCAAAGTGATAGGGGTAGTTACCTCTCGTGAAACTTACACCTGTGATGCAGTCATTCTTTCTACAGGTGGTATGTCCTATCCATTAACGGGATCCACTGGTGATGGGTATAAAATGGCTGAAGAAGTGGGGCATATAATTACAGATCTTAGACCTTCGTTGATTCCTCTAGAAACACGTGAATCTTGGGTTAAAGCTGTGATGGGACTTAGTTTAAAAAATGTGGAATTATCTGTTATCCACAAAGATAAGGTAAAAGAAAAGCGCTTTGGTGAAATGATGTTTACCCATTTTGGTATTACTGGTCCCATAGTGCTATCCTTGAGCAATTTAGTAACAAAACTAGAAAAAAATAAAAAAGGCGAAATTAAGTTAGCCATTAATTTAAAACCAGCCTTAACACCAGAAGCCCTAGATAAACGAGTGCAAAAGGATTTTGGTTTATATATAAATAAAAAACTAATTAATGGTATGCATGATTTGTTGCCACAACGGCTTATTCCTATTGTAATTAGCGAAGCTGGACTCGACGAAAATACGGCAATTCACTCCATTACAAAAGTGCAAAGGCAAACATTGGTATATACATTACAACATTTGACGTTGACGTATAAATGTGCCCGTCCTATTGCGGAAGCTATTGTGACGGCTGGTGGTATTTCGGTCAAAGAGTTTAATCCTAGAACAATGGAATCTAAATTAGTAAAAGGGCTGTATGGTGCAGGGGAAGTGTTAGATATTGATGCTTTTACTGGGGGCTATAACTTACAAGCCGCTTTTTCAACTGGGTATGTAGCAGCAACGCACGCGTCTATGCCTAGGGAAGACTAAGGAGAAGATAATGAGTTTAGAAAAACGGATTGCCATAGCTATTGATGGTCCAGCTGGGGCAGGTAAAAGTAGTATCTCAAAGGTGGTAGCACAACGGCTGGGATATTTGTATATTGATACAGGGGCTATGTATCGTGCAGTTACTTGGGCTGTTTTAGAAAATGGTATTGATGCGAGTGATGAAGACAAAGTGGCTGCATTGCTGCCAACATTGCGATTGCGAATGGAAGCTAGCAGTGATGCCTCCAAAGTATTTATCGACGATAGAGAAGTAACAAATTTAATTCGTACACAACTAGTTAATCAGAATGTATCTAAAATTGCGGCACAAGTGGCTGTGCGTAATTATTTAGTTGAACAACAACGCGAAATGGCCAATGTGGGTGGTGTGATTTTAGATGGTCGTGATATTGCCTCTGTCGTACTACCAGATGCAGATTTGAAAATCTATTTGACTGCTTCTGTGGATGTACGTGCAAAACGTCGTTATTTAGAAATAAAAGATATAGATACAACTGTCACATTAGAAGAAATTAAAAAAAGTGTAAGTGACCGTGACGAAATGGATAAAAATAGAAAAGAATCTCCATTAGTTTGCGTTCCTGAAGCAATTGTGGTAGATTCCAGTGCATTAACATTTGATGAAACAGTAGAGGTCATGACTAAACTTGCTTTGGGCGTTATCAATGCATAGACGCTATAAGTTGTTCTAGACTATTTGTTGATACTGTAATTTATAGTAAGGAGATTCGTATGAATGCCTTTTCAATGTTTTTGTGGCGCAGTGCCTTTAAACTATTTTATGATTGGCCCTATAATTTAAAAATTATAGGAAGAGAGAACTTCCCAAAAGAAGGGCCTGTTATTGTGGCCTCCAATCATTTAAGTAATAATGATCCTCCCATTATCGGATATTCTTTGCCTCGTCATATTAATTTTATGGCTAAGGAAGAACTATTTAAAAATCCGATTATGTCATTTATAATTAGGTGGTTAGGTGCTTTTCCTGTGAAGCGAGGGACAGTAGATAAGATTGCTATACGTCATTCCAATAGATTGTTGCAAGCTGGAAAAGTTCTTGGTATTTTCCCGGAAGGTACTCGACAACGACCTGGTAAATTAGGGCGATTCCATGATGGGGTGGCTTCCTTGGCATTGCGTACGGGCGTGCCTGTAGTACCAGTAGCACTTGTGGGAACAGCAGAACTTAAACGCAATGGAGTAGCCTGTATTATTGGGAAACCGATGGAAGTTGTAAAGACACGTCCTACAAAAGAAACGATAGAAGAGTTTAATAATAAATTGCGCACAGAAATGGAAGATTTAATTAATAATTATCAAGGAGAGCAACGTGAAAATTAGAGTGGCAGACAGTTGTGGTTTTTGCTATGGAGTTAAACGTGCCGTATCCATGGCTGAAGAGGCAGCAGACCTTTCAGGGGAAAGTTGTACATTAGGACCGATTATTCATAACCCACAAGTAGTAAATCACTTAGCAGAAAAAGGGGTTACGGCTATTGAAGAATTATCACAAATAGAAAAAGGAAATAATGTCATTATTCGTTCTCATGGTGTAGGTCCTGCCGTTTATGAAGAGGCAAAAGAGAGAGAATTAAATGTCTTAGATGCGACTTGTCCTTTTGTAAAAAAGGCACAATTAGATGCTCATGCTATTATTGAATCAGGCAGAACATTAATTATTATGGGTGAAAAAAACCATCCTGAAGTAAAAAGTATTAATTTATGGGCAGATAACAAAGGTATTATTATTGAAACAATTGAAGATGCCAAAAATATTCAAAACGTGGAAAAAGCAGGTGTAGTTGTACAAACTACCTTTTCACAATTTAAATTTCAAAGTATACTAGACATATTAGAGACTAAATCTAAGGATCTAAAGGTTTACAAAACTATATGCTCTGCCACGCAGGAAAGACAAAATGCTGCAGTGGTATTAGCTAAGAAAGTAGACCTTATGATAGTGGTAGGCGGTAAGAATAGCGGCAATACAAATCGGTTAGCAGAGGTTTGTAGAGAAGCGGGATATACAACTTATCACATAGAAACTTCTACTGAATTACAAATGACTTGGTTTAAACAAGTACATACGGTAGGAGTCACGGCCGGAGCATCAACGCCCGACTGGATTATTAAGGAGGTCATTGAAAGAATGAGTGAATTTGCAGAATTATTTGCACAAAGCGAGCAAGCAGCAGAAGAAATTAAGAAAGGTTGCGTAGTTGAAGGTACAGTTGTACAGGTTGAAGATGAACGCGCTTGGGTATCCTTTGGTTATAAAACTGAAGCGATCCTAAACAAATCTGAAATCGCATATCCAGCACCTGCTTCTGCTAAAGATGTGCTACATGATGGCGATGTAATCAAAGCTGTTATCATGAACCATATCAAGGAAGATAATCCTATTTATCTATCCATTACTCGTTTAGCTAAAGACGAAGACTGGACATACGTAATCGATGCACAGGAAAAAGACGAAACTATCGTATGTAAAGGGGTAGATGCTATTCCAGCTGGTCTAGTTGTAACTTGCAAATCCTTACGTGGTTTTATTCCACTTTCCCAAGGGGATGTACATTTTGTAAAATCTCTTGATAGCTTAGTTGGTCAGGAATTCGAAGCCAAAGTTCTTGAAATCGATGAAAAGAAAAACCGTTTGGTTCTTTCCCGTCGTGCAGTTCTTGAAGTTGAACGCCAGGCTAAACTTGACGAAGCTCTTAAAAACATTGAAGTTGGCGGTAACTACAAAGGTATCGTACGTAAAATTATGCCTTATGGTGCATTTGTTGATATCGGTGGTATCGAAGGTTTACTTCATATTTCCGACATTTCTTGGCAGAAAATTAAAAAAGTTGAAGATGTTCTTTCCGTTGGGCAGGAAATCGAAGTTAAATTACAGTCTTTTGACACTGAATCTAATAAACTTTCCCTTTCCTTAAAAGCACTTTCTAAGAGTCCATGGGATGTAGCTGAAGAAACATTACAAGTTGGGCAGATTGTAACTGGTAAAGTTGTTCGTTTAGTTGCATATGGTGCATTTGTAGCTATTAACGATGATATTCAGGGTCTGTTACATATTTCTCAGATTACAACACAGAGAAATGCAAAAGTGGAAGACTACTTGAACCGTGGTCAAGAAGTAGAAGTTAAAATTATTTCTTTGAACAAAGACGAAAAGAAATTAGGCTTAGCTTTAACTGAAATGATACCAGCTAAAGAAACTGAAGTTGAAACAGAAGACGTTGCGGAATAATAATTCCCATTTATAACGTAAAAGCTGAAATGGAGTGAATTTTATTTACTTCATTCAGCTTTTTTGTTTTACCAATTTTAAATTTTGAAAGGACCGCATTGTGAGAGTCCTTTCTTTTTGTGTGGGCATAATTATGTTACAATAGTAGACGAAATCTATTAATAATGAGGTGAAATTATGTCAAAGCCTTTAGTTGCAGTGGTAGGAAGACCCAATGTTGGTAAATCTACGTTGTTTAATGCAGTTGTAAAAAAACGAATTTCTATCGTTGAGGATATACCAGGTGTTACTCGTGATCGTATTTATTTTGATGCAGAGTGGCTAAATAGAGAATTTACAATGATTGATACGGGTGGTATTGAATTTGTTAATGCTTCCACTCATGAAATTCCTAAAATGATGCGTTATCAGGCGCAACTTGCTATAGATGAAGCTGATGTTATTTTATTTGTAGTAGATGGTAAACAAGGAATAGTTGCCGCTGATGAAGAAGTAGCTAATATGCTTCGTGCGAGCGGTAAGCCGGTGATTCTAGTAGTAAATAAAATTGATAATATCAATCAAGAAGCTAATATTTATGAGTTTTATAATCTTGGTATAGGTGATCCAATTGGTATTTCTGCAAAGAACTTAATGAATTTAGGCGATTTATTAGATGATGTGGTAAAGCATTTTCCGAATGAAGAAACTAGTGTAGAAGAGGAAGATACCATTCATGTAGCTTTAATTGGGCGTCCTAATGTAGGAAAATCCTCTATTACAAATGCTTTATTAGGTCAAGAACGAGTTATTGTTAGTGATGTAGCAGGGACAACTCGTGATTCTATCGATACGCATTGGACACATGAGAACCAAAAATTTGTTCTTATTGATACGGCAGGGATGCGCCGTAAAGCAAAAGTAGAACTGCCAGTAGAACGTTATAGTGTAGTACGTTCATTGCGCTCTATTGACCGCTCAGATATTGTTATGCTTGTTATCGATGCGGAAGCTGGTGTAACCGAACAAGAAAAGAAAATTGCTGGCTATGCGCATGAAGCAGGTAAAGGACTTATTATTGTCGTCAATAAGTGGGATTTAATTGAAAAAGATGATAAGACGACTAACAAATTTATAGAGGATATTCATGATGAGCTTGGATTTTTGTTATATGCACCAATTATTTTTGTATCGGCAAAAACAAAGCAACGTATTCATAAATTAGCAGAATTGTTGAAATATGTATCTGAACAACAATATATGCGTATTTCAACGTCTGTATTAAATCAGGTGCTTAATGATGCACAAATGGTTAATCCGGCACCTTCTAAGAATGGGCGTATACCAAAATTATATTTTATGACGCAAGCTAGCGTTAAACCGCCTACATTTATCTTGTTTGTAAATGAACCAGAATTAATTCATTTTTCTTATATGCGTTTCTTAGAAAATAGAATTCGAGAATCTTTTGGCTTTGAAGGGACACCAATTCGTTTAATCCTTCGTGGTAAGAAAGATAATGATGAGGATTAATCATGTTTAACATTGACTTATTAGGCCAATGGGGTATCTTTACGGTAATTATTACGGGCATAGTATCCTATTTAATTGGTTCTATTCCGAGTGGTTTACTTATTGGCAAAATTTTCTATGGCAAAGATATTAGAAAGTATGGTAGCCGTAATATTGGTGCCACAAATGCATATCGTATTTTAGGTTTGCCAGCGGCTATTGCAGTATTTCTTTGTGACGCTTTAAAAGGCATAGTGGGAGTATGGCTTTTTCACAATGATATTACGTATATGGTATTAGGTGGGTTAATTGCTATTTTAGGACATAATTGCTCTATCTTTCTAGGGTTTAAAGGTGGTCGCGGTGTAGCTACTGCATTAGGTGTTCTTATTTATTTGGCGCCGCTTATTTCATTAATTTGCTTTATTACATGGGGAATTATTGTATATTTTACCAAATACGTGTCGCTCGGTTCTGTAGTGGGTGCTGCATTGGTACCCATTCTCATGTTTGTTTTTAATGAACCTATGGTAGTGAATATTTTTGGATTAGTCGCATCTTTGTTTGTTATTTACCGCCATAAGGATAATATTATGCGCCTTATACAAGGTAAAGAGTTGAAAGTAGAACGTACGGATAAAACGGTGGAGTAAGTTTGAAATTATAGGAGTAGACTATGAAAATTGCAATCATTGGTGCTGGTAGTTGGGGCACAGCCTTAGCAAAAAAAGCCTGTGAGGCTCATAATGATACTTACTTATATTGCCGTAATGCAATGCGTGCTGCAGAGATTATGGCAACACGAGAAAATAAAGCCTATTTACCAGGCGTTTGCTTGCCAGAAACATTGCGCGTATCTGCCGACATGGTAGAAGTAATAGAAGGTGCCTCCATTATTCTGCTTGTTACACCATCTGCTTATGTACGAGAAACCTTACTAGTAATAGAACCGCTTATAAAAAAAGAAATGATTATAGTTAGTTGCTCTAAAGGTTTAGATCGGTCTAGCGGTATGCGTATTTCTGAACTAATGGTAGACTGTCTTGGTCATATTACTAGTAATTTAGTGATTTTGTCAGGACCTAATCATGCTGAAGAAATTGGTCGTGATTTGCCAGCAGCAACGGTAGTGGCTTCTCGTAATATAGCTGCCTCTAAAACCGTGCAAAAGGCTCTTAATAGTGCTGCTTTTAGAGTATATATTAATGAAGATATGACGGGTGTTGAGTTGGGCGGTACGACAAAAAATATCATCGCATTAGCGGCAGGTATTGCGGATGGTATGCAATTAGGAGATAATCTTAAGGCTACCTTACTTACGCGAGGACTTCATGAAATGACAAAATTTGGCGTATATTTTGGTGCTCGTCGCGAAACTTATGCTGGTCTTGCAGGTATGGGCGATTTGATTGCTACTTGTATGAGTCCCCATAGCCGTAATCGTAAAGCTGGTCAAAAGCTAGCTGATGGTGAAACTATGGATTATATTATGAATCATACCAATATGGTAGTAGAAGGGTTTTACGCCGTGCCACTGGTGTATGAAATTGCAAAACGAAATGGTATTGAAATGCCTATCACATTCGCTTTGTATGACGTTTTAATTCATAATAAACCTGTTAAAGATGTCATTACCGATTTAATGATGCGTAGTCCCAAAGATGAAATGTTTATTTAAGTGTGGAAAGTGACAGAACTTTCAAAATGAAATCTTTGTTGATTGAAATCCATAATAGATACTTTTAATTTTCATTTATATATAATATAATTAGTTAGTATAGTTGATTATGAGGGTTTTATGCGAATTATTTCAGGTAGAGCTAGGGGTCACAATATTAAAGCACCTAAGGGTCTAATGACTAGACCTACCTTGGATCGCGTTAGGGAAAGTATATTTAACGTTTTGGCTAATTACGGGTTGTATGATACAACGGTTCTAGATTTTTTTTCTGGAACAGGGGCGTTAGCCTTAGAAGCTTTAAGTCGTGGTGCCTTACATGCGGTTGCTGTAGATAAGCAAACGGCGAAGCTCATAAAAGAAAATGCAGAGATTTGTCATTTGGACAATCGTATTACTATATTACCAATGCTTATACAGCAGAGTGTTCGGAAACTAAAAGGGCAGCAATTTGACTTTATATTTTCTGATCCCCCTTATGAGAAAAATCTAATTGCAGAGACCATTAAACTGGTCGTAGCATATGATTTGTTAAAAGATAATGGTATACTTATTTTAGAACATCACGAAAAAGAACAGGTTGTTCTACCAGAAGCGTGGGAATGTTTTAGAATGAAAAAGTTTGGATATACCTGCGTTTCGTATTGTAGAAAACAATGCTTGGAAGGAGCTAACTAAATTGATAGGCATATGCCCCGGTAGTTTTGATCCCATTACAAATGGACATATCGATATTATCGAACGTGGTAGTAAACTGGTAGACAAACTAATCGTTGCTGTCTGTGAAAATCCTAATAAAAAAGGACTGTTTACGATGGAAGAACGTGCAGAGTTGATTCGCCAGTCTACGACACACATAAAAAACGTAGAAGTTTCATCGTTTAGCGGATTGTTAAATGAATTTGTAAAAGCACAGAATGGTCAAATTATTATTCGTGGTCTTCGTGCTTTAACAGATTTCGAATATGAGTTTCAAAGGGCTCTTTTCTCAAAGTATTTAGATGATGACATTGAAACAGTTTTTATCATGACCAATAATAGGTATTCGTTTTTAAGTTCCACGGGAGTCCGTGAATTAGCATATTTTGATGGTAAGTTAGATGGTTTAGTGCCACCTGTTGTACAGGAAGCAATTTTAAAAAAGTATAAGAAATAGAATTAGGAGTGGGAATAATGAAAACAGAAAAATTATTAGAAGATTTGGAAAATCTAATTGTAAGCAGCGGTCATATCCCAATGACAAGCAAACGAGTAATTGAAGAAGAAGACATTATGCGCATCCTTGACTCTATTAATGAATCACTTCCTCTTGAACTTGAAGAATCTCGTCGCGTGGTGGCTGAAAAAGAAAAAATTCTTGCTGATGCACAACGTCAAGCGGATATTTTAATTGCACAAGCAAAAGACTATGCTATCAAATTGACAGAAGAAAGTGAACTTGTTAAACAGTCACAAGAACAGGCTAATCAAATTATTACATTGGCTAACCAATCTTCTGAAGAATTAAAAGGTAGTTCTATTCAATATGCTAGCGATGTGCTCAAATATGTAGAAAACAACCTTGAAAAAACACTTGAAAGCCTTCGTCAGAACCGCGAAAGCTTGAAACAACCGAGTCAAGACAATTAGTTAATTGTATCTACTAGACGGGTGTATATTGTCCGTTTTCCATACAGATAAGCTAATATAAGTAAAAGGGCTATAACGAGATGAATATAATGTCCATTTCGTTATAGCCCTTTTTGGCTTAATGTGGTGGTTCTTTTGGTTCCACATACATTGTATTATGTTGACTGAAAATGACAAATCCTAGTGGTGATGCTGGAGGCTTTTTAATGTATTTAATACGAGTATAGTCTACTGGCACACGACTATGGTCACGGCCTTTACTGTAATAAGCAGCATAACAAGCTACTTCCGAAATTTGTTCTTCGGTAGGCTCCATGGGGGATCTAAAGATTACATGGGAGCCTTGTAGCGTTTGACTGTGTAACCATATATCATTAGGCTTTGCAAAACGATGCGTTAAATATTCATTTTGCTGATTGTTGCGACCAATAAAAAGTTCTCCATAAGGTAAAATCACATGAATATGGTTATGCTTATTGCTTTTATAGCTTAGGCTTTTTTTGTTTTTTCGAATTAAACCCGCAGCTTCACATTCCAGTCGTATTTCTTGTAGAGAAGCCCGGTCAGTAGCCAAACTAATGCTATAAAGAATGGAGTTTAAGTATTCCAATTTCACTTTGCTCTGCACTAATTGCTCTACCCCGTATATGGCACGGTTTTTCAGTTTTGTATATTGTTTGTAATATTGTTGTGCATTTTCAGCTATGGAGATCAGCGGTTTAATAGGAATTGTAATCTCTGGATTTTTGCTATCTACAGCATCTTGTAAGATATCTTGCACGGTAATTTCTGTGGCATAGCCTGGCTGTAAATAAGCGTTAATCATGAGCAAATCGCCTAATTTTTTAAAATAATCGGCTTTGTCGGTATCGGCCAATTCATCTTCAATGCGTTTATGGCGAAGTTCTTCTTTAGAAATAGCTTGTTTTATAATGCTTTCTAGCTCATGCGTAGCTGTGTTAATCGAGCCAGCTTTTTTAACTTCTTCTTCTAGCAGCGGTGAAAGGACTGTATAAGTATTAGTGAGTGTAAATTCATCTAATGAGTAGGTGAGAGGGATAGGGGTGTAAAACGTTTTTCCTTTCACGTTTTTATATTCATAATACATTTCAGATTCTTTTAACTCTGTTTTGATAGTATTTAATGCAGCAGAAAGATTAGTAGCCATTTCTGGTGAAAATACATCTTTTTCAGATACCTTTGCACGATAGCAAATTTCTTTTAATAGTTGTGGCCCGATGCCATTGAATACATTGCGGATGGTCATACCAATACTGTCCATTGCGTAGTTTTGTAAAAGCGGTTCTATTTCGTTATTTTCAACTTCTAGCAAACTCATGCGGTTAGCATTAGGTGGTAATGTATAGGCTAATTTAGGGCCAATAGAACGCTCCTGACTCATAAGAGGCGTCACATGAATGAGGGATTCTAGAATTACATTTTCTTGTACAAAAATACAATTTGTGTGTTTTCCCATTAGTTCAAGATAGATTTTTATTTGTGCTAACTCGCCAGCAAGTGTTAACTTGTCTACACTAAGGACAATAATACGGTCTCCATATAATTGTTCTACTTGTGTAATCCGTGCACCTTCTATATGTTTACGCAGATACATACATAATGAAGTAGGCTCTTTTGGCAAATCTTTTAGTGCCGTTGTCATATATGCAGCCGGTTTATTACCAGTGGTTACCACAAAATCAAAACTATGTAGTTGCCCTGTAATGCTAAAGACCAGCGTATGTTTATCTATTTGATGTAAACGGCTAATTTGACCGTTTAATAGTTGATTCTTTAATTCCCTGCAAAAGAGGGAAAGGGTTAAACCATCTAAATTCATGTTTTCACCTTACTTTCTATTCTTCTTACAAGTATACCGTGTATCTTAATTTACATACAAGCTTTATAGTGCTAAAATAATATAAATATATAACATTTTCTTTCATTTGAGGTATGATTTATGAATAGTATGACCGGATTTGGGCGTGGCATTGTAAGTACAGATACCTTGCAGTGTACGATCGAGATAAAATCAGTAAACTCTAGATACTGTGACTTAAATATAAAGTTGCCGCGATCATTTAATGTGATTGAAGACCAGTTGCGCAATGCCATACGGAATAGTATCTATCGTGGCAAGGTAGAATGTATCGTCATAGTGAAAGAAATTGGCGATAAGGAAAAGAAAATCTCTATTAACAGTGCATTTTGTCAGCAAATTAAGCACTTTCTTGTAGAACAAAAATTTTTCAAAAGTACAGAAGAGGTGCCGCTTTCTGCCGTTATGTCTGTTTCTAATGAATGGTTAAAAGTAGAAGATGTGGAAATGGATGAAACAGAAATGATACAGGTAACGCAAGGGGCTTTAGCAGAAGCACTTGTAGCTTTAAATAAAATGCGTGCCGTAGAAGGACAGAATATTAAAACTGATTTAGAACACCGATTCGAAGCATTAGACATTATTGTAGATGAAATTAATAGTCATAAAGAAGAGGCTGTTTATAAATATGAAGCGCGCCTCAAACAACGCATAGATGACCTCGTGAATAAAACTGGTATTGAAGTTTCTTCTGACCGTTTCTTACAAGAAGTGGCTATTATGACAGACAAGACCGATATTACAGAGGAGATTGTGCGTTTTAGGTCTCATATGGTACAATTAAAAAACACAATCAATGAAGAAGGACCAATAGGTCGTAAACTGGATTTTCTATTGCAAGAGTTAAACCGTGAAGTAAATACAATGGGGTCTAAAGGTTCAGATCTTGCCATTACAGATAGAGTTGTTGCATTGAAGAGTTCTTTAGAGAAAATTAGAGAGCAGATACAAAACATTGAGTAACGTTAGTATATCCAATAGTAGGAGTCATAAATGAGTACTAAATTATTGAATATTGGATTTGGGAATATGGTAGCAGCTAATCGTTTGATTACTATTATTAGCCCTGAATCTGCTCCGATAAAACGTATGATTCAAGATGCACGAGATAGGAATATGCTTATTGATGCAACGTATGGACGTAAAACAAGAGCCGTACTTGTGATGGATAGCAATCAAATCGTATTGTCTGCTATTCAACCTGAAACCATCGCGCATCGCGTGGTACAGCAAGATGAAAATGATGAAGATGTAGAGGTATAGGAGGAAAAGATGAAAGATAAAGGTTTACTCATTGTTTTGTCTGGTCCTTCTGGTGCTGGAAAAGGAACGATTTGTTCACGGTTGCGCGAACAAATGCCTAATTTAGTTTATTCTGTGTCCATGACAACACGCGCACCGCGTGTAGGGGAAGAAGAAGGTAAAAATTACTTCTTTCGTACTACGGAAGAATTTGAGGCTTTATTAGAACAAGATGCTTTCTTGGAACACGCAAAAGTGTATGATAATTATTATGGTACACCAAAAGAACATGTGATGAATTTATTGAACGAAGGCAAGAGCGTTATCCTAGAAATCGATATTCAAGGTGCTATGCAAGTAAAAGATTGTTTTAGTGATGGTGTATTTATCTATATTGTACCGCCTTCCTTGAGTATTTTATCGAATCGATTACGCGACCGTGGGACAGATGCGGATGATGTTATTAATAAGCGACTTTCACTAGCTAGCTCAGAACTGGCTTTAGCCCATCGTTATGATTATATTGTAGTTAATGATGTACTAGATGAAGCCGTAGAGCGCGTAGCATCTATTTTACGTGCTGAAAGTTGCAAGATTAGTCGTAATAAAGAGAAAATTCAGTATATTTATAATCACTATAAAAATGATAAGGAGTAATGTATCATGATGAACAAACCCGCATTAAAAGATTTAGAAGCACAGGTAGATAGTAAGTACACATTAGTTACCTTAGCGGCAAAACGTGCTCGTGAAATTACAGATGGTGATGCTGTTTTGGCGGAGGTGGTAGACACCAATAAACCAGTTTCCATTGCGATGGAAGAAATTGCAGAAGGCAAAATTAGCTATATCCGTACAAAAGAAGGCATTAAATAACATGAAGGGGAAACATATTATTGTGGGCGTATCCGGTGGTATCGCAGCTTATAAGGCAGTGGAACTTGTCAGTCGTTTACGCAAAGCGGGTGCAGAAGTTAAAGTTGTAATGACTAAAAATGCAACTAAATTTGTAGCCCCCTTAACATTTGGCGAAATCAGTAAACATCCTGTAGCAATTGATATGTTTGAAAATGTAACCAATTGGGATGTAGAACATATTGCGATGGCTACGTGGGCAGATGCATATATAATTGCACCTGCGACAGCTAATATTATTGGCAAAGTTGCTAATGGTATTGCTGATGATATGCTTAGCACACAAATTATGGCAACAAAGGCACCTGTGTATTTTTGCCCTGCCATGAATACGAATATGTATGAAAATCCAATTACACAACGCAATATAGAAACCTTAAAAGCCTTTGGCTATCACGTACTTGATGCTGCCAGTGGTGAACTTGCCTGTGGCACAACAGGTGCAGGCCGTTTGCCTGAACCAGAAGATATTGTGACTTGGCTAGATTTTGAATTTAATAAAAGAAATCTATTAGTAGGCAAGACCGTTATTGTCTCTGCAGGTGGAACCCAGGAACCTATCGATCCAGTGCGCTATATTGGCAATCGTTCTAGCGGAAAAATGGGATATGCGATTGCAGAGCAAATGGCGAGAGCGGGAGCTAAAACGATTTTAGTTTCTGCCCCAACGGTTTTACCAACGCCATATGGCGTTGAAAAAATTGCTGTCACATCTGCATCTCATATGCAACAGGTTATTAATGACCTATATGATAATACAGATATAGTTATTATGGCTGCTGCAGTAGCTGATTTTTGTGTTATGCATCAAGCAGAGCATAAAATTAAAAAGATGGATACAATGGCATTAGAACTCACTAAAAATCCTGATATCTTAAAAGGCTTAGGCGAAAAGAAAACCCATCAGAAATTAATTGGTTTTGCTGCAGAAACACGAGATGTCTTACAATATGGCAAAGATAAAGTAGCTAAAAAAAATTTGGATATGTTAGTGGCTAATGATGTTAGCAAATCTACTGCAGGATTTAATGTGGATACCAATGAAGTAACTATCATTTATCCTGGAGATAAGACCATTGATTTACCGCTTATGTCCAAGAGTGAATTGGCGAAGAAAATTGTTGAACTTGTAGCTGCGTTATAAAGTTAATAGAAGCATTCTATATGATAAAGGCAAGCGTTAATATTGCGCTTGCTTTTTATTTTGATAATTACATCTAAAAACTTTATGCTCTCTATTGTATAATTTTAATCTTTATCATATAATATATACGTTAAGTATATATACGTTAAATCTCATCAAGAGTAGTGGAGGGAAAGGCCCTGTGAAGCTACAGCAACCATTCATGTGAAAAGGTGCTAAATCCGACAGCAGATGCTGATAGATGGGGAGGTCTCCTCGTCTGTTGATGAGGAGTTTTTTTATGGAGGAACAAAATGGCTGAAAAACACGTATTTTTCACTTCTGAATCAGTAACAGAAGGTCATCCAGATAAAATTGCTGATCAAATTTCCGATGCGGTATTAGATGCTATTATTGCCCAAGATCCAACGGCGCATGTAGCATGTGAAACGCTTGTAACAACAGGTCAGGTTCATGTAGTTGGTGAAATTACTACAAATTGTTATGTAGATATTCCGCATATCGTTCGTGATACAATCCGTGAAATCGGATATACGCGCGCTAAATACGGTTTTGATGCTGATACTTGTGGCGTTAATGTAGCTATTGATGAACAGTCCGCAGATATTGCAATGGGTGTTGATGAAGCCCTTGAAATGAAAGATGGTGCACAAGATAGATTTGACCAAATTGGTGCAGGGGACCAAGGTATGATGTTTGGCTATGCTAGCAACGAAACGCCAGAATTTATGCCACTTCCTATTGCATTAGCCCATCGTTTATCTCGCCGTTTAACAGAAGTTCGTAAAAACGGTACTCTTGACTATCTTCGTCCAGATGGAAAAACACAGGTTACTGTTGAATATGTAGATGGAGTACCTAAACGTATTGAAACTATCGTTATTTCTACACAACATGGTCCAGAAGTAACGCGTCAACAGATTGAAGAAGATTTGAAACGTCTAGTGATTAATGAAGTCATTCCAGAAGGCTTTATTGATGAAAATACAAAATTCTTTATCAATCCAACTGGCCGCTTTGTTATCGGTGGTCCACAGGGCGATGCGGGCTTAACAGGTCGCAAAATCATTGTTGATACTTATGGTGGGATGGCTCGTCATGGGGGCGGTGCTTTCTCTGGCAAAGATCCTACAAAAGTTGACCGTTCTGCAGCTTATGCAGCTCGTTATGTAGCTAAAAATGTAGTCGCGGCAGGTCTTGCAGATAAATGTGAATTCCAGATTGCCTATGCTATCGGTGTAGCAAAACCAGTTTCTTTAATGGTAGAAACCTTTGGTACAGGCAAAGTAGCAGATGAAGTGATTGTAGAACTTGTAAGAAAGCACTTTGATCTTCGTCCAGCTGGCATTATTGAAATGCTTGATTTATTAAAACCACACTATAAGAAAACGGCAGCATATGGTCATTTTGGTCGTACCGATGTTGACCTTCCTTGGGAACGTACAGATAAAGCTGATATACTTCGCAAAGAAGCTGGTCTATAAGCACGTACTCTTATGTGATTTAAATAGTCGTTATATGAGGTCAATGGGGTCTTCGGAGAAATGCGAGAATCCCCCTAGAAACCTTATATAACGGCTTTTTTATTTCTTAATAGGTCGCCTTATATGTTATAATTAAATGTAATTCACCCAAAGGAGATGAGTCTGTTGGCCTATTTTGCAAAAGTATTAATTAGTCGCCCTGCGAAAAAATTAAATAGTCCTTTTACCTATAAAGTGCCAGCAGAGTTTGGTCAAATTCCGGTGGGGACAAGGGTTCGCGTTCCTTTAGGACCGACTCTTGAAGAAGGCATTATTCTAGGTTATGAAAATACTTCGTTTGATGAAAACTCCTTGTCCTATAAATTACGTTCGATAAAAGCTGTGTTGGACGTAGAACCATGGTTTACCCCAGAAATGCTTAGTACGGCAAAGCACCTTAGTGAATACTATTTATGCTCGTATGCAGAAGCCTTAAGTTTATTTACCATAGATAAGAAAAAAGACAAATCCTATGATAGACCAAAAGAAGATTGGCTCATAGCTATGCCAGAACTTTCAGTAGAAGATTTTACGAAACCAAAGCGCAAACAGCGTGAGTTAGCGGCGTATCTGTTAGAAAAAAGTGAAGCCAGTATAGAACAATTACTACAAGCTGGTTTTAGTCGTCTTGTGATTAATCAAGTTAAAGCCGCGACACATGTGATGGTGGAACAACGCTATAAAAATACACGCACGCGTTATGCAGAGGTAACAAAAGCGTTAGAAATACCGGTAACTGAAGCACAGCGTTCTTGTGTAGAACCGATAAACTACTCTATCAAGCATAAGATAAGTAAGACGTTTTTGTTGCATGGTATTACTGGCAGTGGTAAAACACAAATCTATATAAAAGCTACACAAGAATGTATTGAAAATGATAGAATTGCGGTTGTATTAGTGCCAGAAATTATTTTAACAAATCAAATTGTGCAACGTTTTGTAGCTGCTTTTGGTGATGAAGTCGTCGTATTTCATAGTAAATTAACAATTAGTGAACGGTATAATAATTGGGAGCGGTTGCGGCGTAAAGATAGTCATATCATTATAGGAGCACGATCCGCCGTATTTGCACCGACCGACGATATTGGCTTAATCATTCTTGACGAAGAACATGAAAATTCTTACAAACAAGAAGATATGTTGCGCTATCATGCGCGTGAAGTGGCTAAATGGCGGTGTAAAAGCAATCATTGTCCGCTTGTGTTAGGTAGTGCTACCCCTACAATTGTATCCTACCATAAAGCGTTAGCAGGCGAATATACTTTATTGGAACTTCCCCATCGTATTTTTGAACAACCATTACCGCAGGTAAAAATTATAGATATGAAGGAAGAATTGTTCTATGGAAATCGTTCTGTTTTTTCAGATGCGTTACGAGATTTATTAAAACAGGTGTTAGCCCAAAAGAAACAGGCAATTATATTGTTAAATCGCCGTGGATATAGTACTTTTATCATGTGTCGTGATTGTGGTGAAGTTATAAAATGTCCACATTGCGATACGTCTATGGTATATCACCAGGCAGATGAAAAATTACGTTGCCATTATTGTGAACATCAAGAACCGATTCCAACGATATGCCCCCATTGTGGTAGCCAGAAAATTAAATTCTTTGGTTCGGGCACCCAGAAGGTGGAAGAAACCTTGCGAACTGAATTTCCAACGGCTCGTATTGCCCGTCTTGATCAAGATATAGCCTCTAAAAAAGGGCGTAGTGAAGAAGTATTAGAAGGCTTTAAATGTGGCGATTATGACATTTTATTAGGCACGCAAATGGTATCGAAAGGTCATGATTTTCCTAATGTAACAGGTGTTGGTATTTTAACGGCAGATTCAGTCCTTCATATTCCTTTATATACGGCGTCAGAACGGACGTTTAATTTGCTTACACAGACGGCAGGTCGGGCAGGGAGAGGTAATTTGCCTGGAAATGTAGTGATTCAGACCTACAATCCACTACATTATGCTATAATAAAGAGTAAAGACCATGATTATATTGGTTTTTACCAAGAAGAGATAAAAGCAAGAAAAGAACTAGGTTATCCGCCTTTTGGGGAACTGGTGCATTTAACTGTGCAACATAAGGATGTAAAAAAGGCGAATGACATAGCGTTTAAAATTGTAGAAGATTTAGAATCACATGTAGATGTGATGACGACGCAAATATTTGGTCCTTATGATGAAGGTATTAAACGTGTACGTGATTTACATCGGGTATCGATTATGCTTCGAGGGAACTGCTTGAAAGAGCTAAAAGGTTATATTCTAGATTCTTGGATTTTTACACAAGAGGGATTACTCATTGATGTAGATCCTATTTAATTGATGTAAATCCTATTTAAGTGTTGTATAGGAGTTGTAATGGCAGTATTAGAGGTTTACAAAGCAGGTCATCCTGTATTAAAGCAGGTGGCAAAACCTGTAGAATTTGTTAATAAAAATATTCGTAAATTATTAGATGATATGAAAGATACCATGTACCAAGAAGATGGTTGTGGTCTTGCAGCACCGCAAGTTGGTGTTTCACAACGTATTCTGGTTCTAGATGATGGCAATGGATATCAAGAGTTTATCAATCCTATTATTACGAAAAAAGAAGGCTCTCAAATTGGAGTAGAAGGTTGTCTTTCTGCACCTAATTATTTTGGGGATGTAGAACGTTATGATGAAATTGTTGTAGAAAGCATTAATCGTAATAATAAAAAAGTTGTCACGAAAGCATCTGGTTTTTTAGCACGTATCTTACAGCATGAAATCGATCATCTTGATGGTATTTTATTTATAGAAAAATCCTTAAACTTAAATGTAATTAAAGAAGAAGCAAAATAGGAGGTCTCCATGAATATTGTATTTATGGGAACACCTGACTTTTCGGTACCTACACTAACTGCGTTAGCGCAAGGTCCACATACAATTACAGGTGTATTTTGCCAACCAGATAAAGAAAAGGGGCGCGGTAAAAAGTTACAAATGCCGCCAGTAAAAGAGGCTGCTTTAGCCTTAGATTTGCCGCTTTATCAACCAAATAGTTTGCGCAATGAAGACACAAAGGCGTTACTAACGTCGTTACAACCAGATTTAATTGTCGTGGTGGCCTATGGCAAAATTTTACCGACTTGGTTATTAGAACTTCCAAAATATGGCTGCATCAACATTCATGCCTCTATTCTACCTAAATACCGTGGAGCGGCACCTATTCACTATGCTATTCTCAATGGGGATAAAAGTACTGGTGTAACCATTATGCAAATGGATGAAGGTCTTGATACAGGTGATATGTTAAAAACGATTACTACGGATATCCATCGTAATGAAACGACAGGTGAATTATTTGACCGCCTTGCTACTCTTGGCGGAGACTCAATTAATTCTGTCATAGAAGAACTGGTGGCAGGCAAATTAACACCGATAAAACAAGATGAAACACAAGCAACGTATACGCAGAAAATTACGAAGGAAATGGGGCGTATCGATTGGTCCGATTCGGGCAAGTGCATTGTGCAGAAAATTTTAGCATTAAATCCGGCACCAGGTTGTTACACTTATATTAAAGGGGTACGTTTGAAAGTATGGCGTGGGGAACTTGCTGATTTAGATTTATGTAAGCAGTTAGCCTTGCCAAGTATTGTTGATTCAAGTCAAAAAAATGGGACTCTTGTAGGTATAGGTAAAACGGGTTTTGTGGTGAAAACAAAAGATGCATATATTCTTATTACAGAAGTACAACCAGAGAATAAAAAGCATATGTCTGCTAGGGATTTTGCAAGAGGACACCAACTAACAGTTGGTACTCAGTTAGGTGAGGTTTAATGAATTGCACAAGTTGTGCTAATTCGCAAAAACAATATGAAACGTATCCGCTTTATATGAAAATGACAGCCTCTTTATTTGTCATTATCACCATATGTTGGGGCGGTATTATGTATCTATTGTGGCCAGGATTAGCAAATATTAGTCCTATGGTTGCTTATGTGGCAGAAATTATATTAGGTATTTTCCCCATTATTATGTGGCTTATGTGGATTATTATGGCTATTGCTACCGCCGGTATCAGTAGCTTTAATATGATTATTATGCGCATTAGTAATCGTTTTTTGTATATTTTCTTCTCTGTACTTATTTTGATGGGTAAAATAATTGGTATTGATAAAGACCGCATCAGTCAGTCTTTAATTGATTTAATCAATCATTTAGTAGAGTTGAATTTATATAAAGTGCCTGCAGACCGTTTATTATTATTAACGCCACACTGTTTGCAAAAACATACTTGCGTTCATAAAGTAACGACAGATGTATATAATTGTAAACAATGTGGACAATGTCAAGTAGGAGAACTTCTCGCGATTGCGAAAGAGTATAACTGTAAATTTGTCGTTGTTACAGGCGGTACGTTAGCTCGTATGATGATAAAACAGGCAAAACCAAAAGCAATTATCGCTATTGCTTGCGAACGCGACTTAGTTACGGGCATGAGTGATGTATTTCCTATACCAGTTATTGGCATATTAAATGAACGCCCTTGTGGTCCTTGTTTTGATACACAGGTAGATATAGAACGTATTCGAACAACGGTAGAAAAAATAATCGATAAAGATGCACCATTAGGAGAATAAGCATGGCAGAAGAGCAACAAATAAATATCCGTTTATTAGCTGTTAAAGCCTTAAGCGACATTAATCGCAATGGTGCCTATGCTAATTTGGTTTTACAAAAATATATTAGTACACATAAACTTAGCGATTTAGATCGCCGTTTTTTTACAGAACTCGTCTACGGAACGATACGACGTCGCAATTATATCGATGCTATCATTGAATACTTAAGTAAACGGAAAATTAAAAAGTTATCGTCTATGGTAGTAGAAATCTTACGGCTTAGTATTTACCAGATTATTTATATGGATAAAGTTCCTGAAAGTGCAGCTGTCAATGAAGGCGTTAAATTAACGAAAAAATTAGCGAGAGGGTTGGATGCTTTCGTCAATGCCATTCTTAGAAACGTTCTTCGCCGCCGTGAAGAGCTAGTTATCGAGACATTAGCCAGAAATGAAGCAGAACGCATTGCATATACCTATAACCAACCACATTGGCTTGTTACGATGTGGTTAAAACAATTAGGCGAAGCCGGTACAGTAGCATTATGCGAGTGGTATAATCAAACACCTACGTTAACCGCTCGTATAAATACCTTAGTTGCGACTAAAACGACCGTTTTAAAAGAAATGAAGGCGCTAGGGTGGGAAGTAGAAGAAAGTAATAAACTACCAGATGGGGTAGTAATTCATCATCATACAGGTAATTTAGAAAAATCTTCCTTAGTTTTAGAAGGCAAACTGTCTTTTATGGATGAAGCCTCTATGGCAGTGGCACATGTGGTAGATCCCAAAGCTGGTGAGTGTATTTTAGATTGTTGCGCTGCACCAGGCGGGAAAACCATGCATATGGCAGCTCTTATGGAAAATAAAGGGCATATTATCGCTGGTGATGTGCATGCGCATAAAGTAGAATTATTAAAGCAAAATGCAAAACGTCTACAAGTAACTTGCGTAGAGGCTAAACAGCATGATGCTACAAAATTAAAAACGTATTATAACAAACTGTTTGATAAAATAGTAGTAGATGCTCCTTGTTCTGGTCTAGGGGTATTGCAGAAAAAATTAGATATGCGTTGGCGTAAACAAGAAGAGGATTTAAACGCTTTTCCATCATTGCAATTAGTGATACTCAATAGTGCGGCACCATTAGTTAAAAATGGTGGTGTTCTCGTGTATTCCACCTGCACTATTAATGAGGAAGAAAATGAACAAGTAGTGAAAGCTTTCCTGGACAAGCATCCTGAATTTCACTTAGAGGATGCCAATGCGTATTTACCATTCAAAACTTCACAGGTAAATACTGATAAAATGGTACATATTTTGCCATATAAAGACGAAATGGATGGTTTTTTCATTTCGCGTATGATAAAGGATTAACATGATAGAATTAATCGGTAAAAATCTTACAGAATTACAGGATATCCTTGTAGGTGCTAAGTTTCCAAAATTTAGGGCCAAACAAGTGATGGATTATATATATAAGCGCTTTATTTTTAACTTTGAGGATATGGCGCAACTGCCAAAGGATATGCGAATATGGTTAATTCATAACTGTACAATATCCTTACCAAAAGTGGTAGATAAAAAAATAGCACCCGATAAGGCTACACAAAAATTGTTACTAGAATTAGCAGATGGCAGTCAAATTGAAACGGTGCTGATGAAACAAAAATACGGCAATTCGATTTGCGTGTCCTCACAAGTAGGGTGTGCCATGAAATGTATTTTTTGTGCTTCTACAACAGGTGGTTTATTCAGAAATCTAGAGGTACATGAAATCGTTAGCCAAGTCCTATTATTTGCGGCTAATACGGGTGAAGATATTCACTCTTTAGTGGTAATGGGTGCTGGCGAGCCTATGGAAAATTACGATAATACGATAAAAGCCTTGCGGTTTATCCACGAAGAAGAAAGTTTTAATATGGGATTTAGGCGTATGACGTTATCTACCTGTGGCTTGGTAGAAGGGATTAAGCGATTAACCCATGAAGGTATTCCTATTACCTTGGCACTTTCTTTGCATGCACCCAATGATGAAATTCGCAATCGCATCATGCCAATTAGTATGCATTACCCGCTAAGTGATGTGTTAGATGCGGTTCGTGAATATTATGAAGCAACTTCAAGGCGTATTACCTTTGAATATATATTGATTGACGGCATTAATGCTTCAGAAGCACATGCCCATGAGTTAGGGAAATTGGCTAACGCATTTCCGAATTGTAATATTAATGCCATTCCTGTTAATGGGAATGAACACATAGATTTATACAAGCCCAGCAAAAATGCAATGGCTAAATTTAAAGAGATTATTGAGTCTTATGGCATATCGATTTCTATTCGTAAAGAAATGGGAGATGCTATTCAGGCCGCATGTGGTCAATTAAAGGTACAACATGCAAAAGGAGAATCAAATGAAGAGTCTGGGAAGTAGTAAGATTGGCTTGGTGAGAAAGCTAAATGAAGACCGTTTTTTGATACAAGAGCCTTTCTTCATCGTCACGGATGGAATGGGTGGTCATGTAGGTGGCGAAATCGCAAGTACTATCGCCATTGATGAAATCAGCTTGTATATCAATACAGCTATAAAAAAAGGCGAAACGATTAATGAAACATTACTCGTAGAAGCTATAGGTAAGGCAAACGCATCTATTTATGATCGTATTTTAAAAGAGCCTGCGTTAAAAGGTATGGGAACAACAGCTGTAGTAGCTTACGTATTAGATGATAGCCTATACTGGGCTAGTGTAGGTGATAGTCGTTTGTATGTATTAGATGAAGGGCAGTTGGTACAACTTACCACAGACCATAGTATGGTGCAAACGCTAGTAGATAAGGGAGAAATTAACGAGAAGGAACGTATCGCACATCCACAGCGTAACCTACTAACGCGTGCGGTAGGGATTGACTTGTCTGTTAACATTGACTCAGGTATTTATAAAATAGCTGAAGGAAATCGCATATTACTTTGTTCTGATGGCTTGACTGGATATGTAGACAATAGTCAAATTGAAGAATTATTGCGTAAAGAAACTAAAATTGATCGAGTTTTAGAAGATTTGCTTGAACTTGTATATGAACAAGGCGCTAAAGATAATGTCACAATTATTGTTGGTGAAATATAGACAGTCGAAAAGGGTGAAACGTTATGCAGGATAAAATAAATCAGATGCTAGGGATAACTCTGGATAATCGTTATAGAATTGACGAGAAAATAGGTGTAGGCGGAATGGCAGTTGTTTACAAGGGCAAAGATTTATTGTTAGGTAGAACAGTTGCTATTAAAATTTTACACCAAAATTTTGCAAATGATGATGAATTTGTGTCGCGCTTTAAACGAGAAGCACAGTCTGCGGGGAAATTAAATCATCCAAACATTGTGAGTATGTATGATGTAGGTATGGATCAGGGATATAACTACATCGTTATGGAATATGTAGAAGGGGTAACCTTAAAAGAATACATTACTAGTCATAAACAGCTCAGTATTGATGAAGCAGTTAAAATTGCCATAAATATTGGAGAAGGTCTAGAACATGCACATACAATGGGGATTGTGCATTGTGATATTAAACCACATAATATTATTATCACTAACAATGGACGTGCTAAAGTAACGGATTTTGGTATTGCTCGTGCCATAAATGCGAGTAATACGATGATGGTGACTACTTCTGTTATGGGATCGGCCCATTATTTATCGCCAGAACAGGCAAGTGGGAAAGGCGTTGGTGGAAGTACAGATATTTATTCCTTAGGCGTTGTGTTATATGAAATGCTAACTGGTCGCGTGCCTTATGAAGGTGAAAGTGCTATTAGTGTTGCCATTAAACATGTGCGCGAAAAATTAACACCACCATCTCAATATAATTCGGCGATTCCTTCTTTGTTAGAATCGGCTGTTGTAAAAGCACTGGCTAAGAATCCGAGCGATCGCTTTGCATCGATTTCAGATATGGTAAGTGATTTACGTTTATCACAAGGATTCGTACACAGTCGTAGCAGCCAAATGATTCCACATGATTTTGCTACGCAAATGATTCCGACCATTACGGATGAAGACTTAAATGACAATGTATATAGAAATTATGATGAACATTACGAAGAAGAAACTAGCAAAAAATCAGCGATTTTAGCTAAGTTATCGATTATTCCACAACGCTATATCATTGTAGGTGCTATTGCGGCTTTCTTAATTGCCTTCTTAGGTGCATTCCTCAGTTTTGGTAACTTCTGGTCCAATGCGACTGTAACGGTTCCCAATGTAGTAGGTAAACAAGTGACAGTAGCTAAACACCTATTGGAAGATAATCATCTTCGTGTAAGTACTAGTGAAGTTTCCAATCCAGATGTACCAGCAGGGCAGGTTATTTCGCAGAATCCAGAAGCGGGTTCTGAAGTAAAAGAACAACGAACAATTCACCTCGTAGTCAGCAAAGGGCCAGGGGAAATTAGTATGCCAAGCTTAACCGATTTAACGATTGAGCAGGCAAAGACAAAATTAAAAGAATTAGGATTAGCATTAGGCAAGATTTCCACTGCGGAAGAGACGTCTAAAGATGATGGTATCATCCTCGCACAGGATCCAGCTGCATCTAGTAAGATATCTAAAGGCACGGTAGTTAATGTGACCGTAAATAAGAAAAAAGTGAAAAAGGTTAGTGTGCCAAGTGTTATTGGCATGACGTTAAAAGATGCACGTGCGGCTCTTGAAGCTGCTGGATTGTCGGTAGCTCAAGTCAATGGCTCCTTAGACGAAAAATCCCAAGTTACTGGTCAAAATCCATCAAGTGGAGAACTTGACCAATATGCAGGGGTTACATTAAATACAGAAGCTACAAAAGAAAAGGAACCAGAAAAACCATCTAGTTCTTCTGGTGGAACAAAAGGTACGGTAGATGTGACCATTCCAGCAGGTAAACAGAATCAAGAATTACGTATTGTCGTATCTGATAACGATGGAAAACGCACGATTTATGAAGGGACAAAACATCCAGGAGACCGTGTTGTGAAATCCGTATCTGGTTCTGGTGATGTGCGTATTCTTATTTACTTAAATGGCGCGTTAGTACAGGATCAGAGTTTATAAGATGGATATTGGCATTGTAATAAAAAATATGAACGGTTACTTCTATGTACAAGATGATAGAGGTACCGTTCATGAATGTAAAGTTAGAGGGCGTTTGAAACAAAAACGATATAGCTTATTGGTGGGGGATAAGGTAGAATTTACGGCAGCAGATGGTGCTATTGAATCTATTCTACCGCGACAAAATCAGTTAAAACGGCCTGCTGTAGCTAATTTAGACCAAGTTATCTTAGTCGTGGCAGCACATGAACCAGATATTAATGCATTATTGTTGGATAAATTACTTGTTATGATTGAACATGCTAACATACCAATAAAACTCTGCATTAATAAATGTGACTTGGCTGATGCATGTACCGATGAATTGGTAAATCGCTATGAAGATATTGGTTATACAGTTCTTAGAACATCTACCTATAATAAAACAGGTATTGCTGAATTGCGACAATTATTGCAAGGAAAGTTAAGTGCTTTTGCTGGACCTTCGGGAGTTGGTAAAAGTAGTTTATTAAATGCGATTGAGCCTAATTTTGAATTTCAGACGGGTAAAGTCAGTGATAAAATCAAGCGTGGTCGCCATACGACGCGTCATGCTTCTTTATTTAGTCTAGATGAATATTCGTTTATTATGGATACGCCAGGCTTTAGTGCCATTGATTTTTCGGATATTTCCCTCGAAGAATTAATTCCCCTCTTTCCGGAATTTATTACTTATGGAGAGGGATGTAAATTTAGTCCTTGTTATCATGAGCACGAGCCTATTTGTTCTGTAAAAGAAGCACTCGCTTCAAATGCCATTAGTGAAAGTAGATACCATTCCTATTTAGTTATACGTGAAGAAATCAAACAACAAAAGAAATATTAGGAGGAGAGTTCCATGGTTAGAGTTGCGCCATCTATGCTTTCTGCAGATTTTGCTAAATTAGCAGAAGAAATTAAAGATATTGAAAATTGTGGTGCGGAGGTCTTACATATTGATATTATGGATGGTCATTTTGTGCCTAATTTATCCTTTGGTGTGCCGATTGTAAAAGCACTTCGTCCACATACTAAATTAGTATTTGATGTGCATCTTATGGTGACCAATCCTGATATGTATGTAGAAGAATTGGCAAAAGCAGGGACAACGTATTTTACGTTTCACATAGAAACCGTACCACATGCCCATCGCTTAATCCAAGAAATCAAAAAGCATGGTATGAAAGCGGGCGTATCATTAAACCCTTCAACCCCTGTTTCAGCACTGGAAGACATTGCATCAGATTTAGATTTAATCCTCATTATGAGTGTGAATCCAGGTTTTGGAGGGCAATCTTTTATATCACAAGCGGTTAATAAAATTGCTAAAGCAAAAGCTTTATTAGCGAGTGTGGGAAATAATACTTGTGAAATTGAAGTCGATGGAGGTATCAATGCAGATACAGCCAAAGTTTGTCGCGAAGCTGGTGCTACCTTGCTAGTGGCTGGTTCTGCTGTTTTTGGGGCAGAAGATCGTAAAGCGATGATTACTGCCATTCGTGGATAAGCAATAAGAAATTTTGAGAATTTCTTGCAAAGCGTAGTAAACAGTGCTATAGTTAGAATATAATTAAATAGATAGTCTTTGAGGCAAGGTGCGAGAGTAATCTCAATTCCTGACCGGCGGTTATAGTCCGCAAGCTCTACGGAGCAGATCCGATGTGATTTCGGAACCGACAGTATAGTCTGGATGGGAAAAGACAAAAGTGTATTTTTGATATGCATATATTCTCAGAGGCTATTTTTATAGCCTCTATTTTTATTAGGAGTTATCTTGAAAGATATAAATTATATGGCACATGCCTTAACATTGGCAAAACAAGGGTGGGGCCATACGTCTCCCAATCCCATGGTTGGAGCCCTTATTGTAAAAGAAAATCAAATACTTGGCGAAGGCTACCATAAAAAAGCGGGGACTGCGCATGCCGAAGTCAATGCCTTTCAAGATGCACTAAATAAAGGTCATGATGTTACAGGTGCTACCCTATATGTGACATTAGAGCCTTGTTCCCACTATGGCAAGACACCACCCTGCGCGAATTTAATTATAGAAAAACAAATTGCCCGCGTAGTGATTGGTTGTATAGATCCGAATCCCTTGGTGTCAGGTAAAGGCATAGAATTGTTAAAAGAGGCTGGTCTCACAGTAGATATTGGTATTTTAGAAGAAGAATGCATGGCTCTTAATGAACAATTTTTTACCAAAATATTAACACGACAGCCGTTTGTTACGTTAAAATCCGCCATGTCTTTAGATGGCAAGATTGCGACCGTTACAGGAGATTCGAAATGGATTACTAATGAGACATCCCGTAAAGATGGTCATATACTTCGTGCAACACATGATTGTATCGTAGTTGGTATTGGTACTATTCTGGCGGATAATCCCATTTTGGATGTACGATTAACCACTGAAGAATTAAAGGTTACAGGGTTGCAACATCCACAAAATCCGACGGTAGTTATCTTAGATAGTAAGGGGCGTACCCCCCTTGATGCTGCGGTATTTAACATTTCTAATCGATCAGTTCTCATTTATGTGTCAGAAGCCTGCACTGCAGAACGACAGGAAGCGCTTCGTCTGGCAGGCGCCAACGTTATCCAATGTGCGGAAGAGAATAACGGGATATCAATAGATTTCCTATTGTCCGATCTTAGTGCTCGTGGTTATATCTCTATACTTGTAGAAGGTGGTAGTCAAGTAATTGCTTCCTTTATAGAAGCAAAAGCAATAGATAAAATCGTAACCTATGTGGGTGGCATGCTTATTGGTGGCACCAAGGCTATACCAGCCATAGGTGGGAAGGGATTTGCCTATCTTTGCGATACGTTGCCGCTCACCTTTAAAAGGGTAGAAATTTTAGATAATAATGTAAAAATAGAAGCGTATTATAGTGAGAGGAGGGGGCGCTATGTTCACCGGAATAATTGAAGAAATTGGTCAAGTTCAGGCTGTCGAGCGTACTGCACGTTCTTTAAAACTCACTATTAAAGGGTCTACTATTTTTACAGATATACATATAGGGGATTCTATAGCGGTAAATGGTGTTTGTTTGACGGTGACGAGCTTTACGAATTCTAGCTTCCAAGTAGATGTCATGCCAGAATCTGTAGATATGACAACCTTATTAGACTTAAAACTAGGCTCTAAAGTAAATTTAGAACGTGCGATGAGCGCAAATGGTCGTTTTGGAGGGCACATAGTAGCTGGTCATGTGGATGGTAAAGGTAAAATTACACATATCCATAAAGATGATATTTCCATAATTTTCACGATTACTACTACAAAAGAGATTATGAATTATATCATTTATAAAGGGTCCATTGCTGTAGATGGTGCTAGCCTGACCGTATCGGCTACTACGGATACCAGTTTTAATATATCGATTATTCCACATACTATTGCGCATACGATTTTAGCTGAGGCCAAAGTAGGCACAATTGTTAATTTAGAAACAGATATAACTGGGCGCTATATCAGACATTTTATGAATCTCGGTACTTCAGAAGTATCGAACTTAATAGGAGATTCAGGGCACTTTAATAGAGAAGAAAAAAAATCCTCTGGCGTGACAAGTGAATTGCTTGCAAAGAATGGTTTTATTTAAGGAGAGAACATGGCGATATTAAATGAAATTGAAGAGATTTTAGAGGACCTAAAAGCAGGTAAATGTGTCATTATTGTAGATGATGAAAGTCGTGAAAATGAGGGTGATCTCGTCGTAGCTGCAGAATTTGCCAATCAAGAAAATATTAATTTTATGGTAAAAGAAGCGCGTGGCATTGTATGCACACCAATGTTAGAGGAAGACTTAAATAGACTTGAACTTCCACAGATGGTAATGCATAATACAGATAATCATGAAACGGCATTTACCGTATCCGTAGACCATGTAGATACAACCACAGGTGTATCGCCTTATGAAAGAGCATTGACGATTCAACAACTTATAAGTGATAAAGCAAAACCTAGTGATTTTCGCAGACCTGGACATGTATTTCCTTTGAAATATAAAAAAGGTGGCGTATTAATTCGCCAAGGTCATACCGAAGCCTCTATTGATTTATGTCGTCTAGCAGGATTAAAACAAGCTAGTGTCATCTGTGAAATCACTAAAGATGATGGTTCTATGGCTCGCTTAGATGATTTAATTGCATTTGCCAAGAAGCACAATTTGAAAATTTCTTCAGTGGAAAAATTGATTGCTTATCGTAAGGTACATGAACCACTTATTGAATTAGGTGCTACATCTAAGCTACCAACAGAATTTGGTGATTTTGATATTTATGTCTTTAATAATCCTATCGACAATAAAGAACATTTAGCCATCGTTAAAGGCGATGTGCGCAATCAAGATGATGTAATGGTACGTATTCATTCGGAATGTTTAACCGGTGATGTATTTGGCTCTAAACGCTGTGATTGTGGCGAACAACTACATACGGCATTACGTAAGCTAGAGGCTGCGGGTCAAGGGGTTCTCGTCTATATGAGACAAGAAGGCAGAGGTATAGGATTAACAAATAAAATTAAGGCATATGCTCTTCAAGAAGAAGGTTATGATACCGTAGAAGCTAATGAACAGTTAGGATTCCCTCCAGATATGCGCGATTATTTCCTCGCGGCACAAATTCTTCGTTTTCTAGGTGTTAAGAGCATTAATTTATTAACGAATAATCCAGAAAAGCGAGATGGACTAGAACATTTAGGTGTTACTGTTAAAAAGCGTATCCCTATCATTATTAAAGCCAATAAATTTAATGCAGGTTATTTAAAAACGAAAGTCGCTAAAATGGGGCATATATTAGAATCATAAGATTAGAATATAACGTATGAAATAAAGACAATATAGAAATTTAATGTTTAATATAGTCTAGAAAACAATGTAATGTACTAAATAATATATATATATGGATAAAAGGAGACAATCATGGTTAAAATGATGGAAGGTAAATTACTAGGATCTGGTAAGAAGTTTGCTATTATTGGTGCTCGTTTTAATGAATTTATTACTAGCAAACTTATCGGTGGTGCTATTGATGGATTAGTTCGTCATGATGTAAAAGAAACAGATATTACTACGTTCTGGGTACCAGGAGCGTTTGAAATTCCTCTAGTGGCCAAAAAAGTGGCTGAAAGCGGCAAATATGATGCTGTTATTTGTGTAGGTGCTGTTATTCGTGGATCTACTAGTCATTATGACTATGTATGCAATGAAGTATCTAAGGGGATTGCTACCATTAGTTTGCAGACGGGTGTACCTATTATGTTTGGTATTTTAACAACTGAAAATATTGAACAAGCGATTGAACGTGCTGGCACAAAAGCGGGTAATAAAGGCTTTGATTGTGCTATGGGTGCCTTGGAACTTGTAAATTTGTTGCCACAGATTTAATTGTTCCTAAAGCTATAGGGAAACCGCGTTTGCTATCAGATTTTTCAATATAAAAGCCTAATCTATTTCAATTTGTGAGATAGGTTAGGCTTTTTTAATGCAAAATGTAGTATAATAATAGAGTATGTATATATCAAAAATAGAGTATGTAGGTATAAAAAATAAAGGAAATATAAATGGATTATATTAAGCGTTTTACCAGTTCAGAAGGCGTTCGCTTGTCTATAGCTGTCACTACAGATACGGTAGAAACGGCACGCGTTCGCCATGATTTATGGCCCGTAGCTACAGCTGCCTTAGGTCGCACTATGACCGGCGCACTCTTATTGGCCAGTGATTTTAAAAATAAAGAAAATGTAAGTGTTCGCATCAATGGGAATGGCCCGTTAGGTGTGGTTCATGTCGATGCTTTCAGTGACAATACTGTGCGTGGCTATGTGGACCATGGGCAAGTAGAAGTACCGCTGATGCGAGAAGGCAAATTAAATGTAGGCGCAGCTGTCGGTCATGATGGTGATGTACAAGTAACGCGTTTTACTAAACTTCGTCAAGACTATGTGTCGCGCAGTCCTATTCAATCAGGTGAAATTGCAGAGGATTTGGCGTATTATCTATATACTTCAGAGCAAGTGCCATCCACTATTAGTTTAGGCGTATTGGTAGATACGGATTATCATACAGTAGTGGCAGGCGGCTTTATTGTGCAGGCGTTACCAGATGCTACTGATGAAGCCTTAGCTCAAATTGAAGTTAATATTAATCAGTTGGGCCCTGTAACAGAATATTTAAAATCCCATCCTGATGGCAAAGGTCTCGCAGAGCGTATTATGTTTGGCTTAGAGTTTAGTGAAATTTTCTCTGATTCTGTTGAATTTCAATGCACATGCAGTCGCGATCGCTTTGAACAGATTTTAATGACCTTAAATGACAAGGATAAATCAGATATTCTTCAAGATGAACAAACGGAACTTGTTTGTCATTATTGCAATGAAAAATATCATTTTTCCCGTGCAGAATTATCCGAAGTATTTGAGATAAATAAGCAAACACATAATTAAAAGAACCGAACAATTTAAAAATCAAATCAGTTAAGAATCGCATAATTAAAGAATTGTATAATTAAAGGAAAGGATGGAATCCATGAGTAAAATTGCAGTTATTGGTGGTACCGGTGTATATGACCCATCTATGTTTGAAGATATTCAGGATAAAACCTTAATGACGCCGTATGGTGAAATTTTTTATACAGAAGGTAAGTATAAAGGGAAAGAAATTATTTTTCTTGCTCGTCATGGTAGCAAACATTCGATTCCACCACATTTAATCAATTATCGTGCCAATATATGGGGGTTAAAAAAGCTTGGTGTTACCTATATTTTAGCGACTACGGCAGTAGGCTCCCTAAATCCTAATTATGGACCGGGGCATTTTGTATTGCCGGATCAGTTCCTTGATTTTACAAAATCCCGTATTACTACTTTCTATGATGGTGGAAATAAAGGTGTTGTGCACTTAGATGTATCTAATCCCTATGCGCCAGAATTGCGTGATATGGTGATGCAAGCTAGTAAAGACCTTTCCATTACAGTTCATAATGGTGGCACTTATGTATGTACAGAAGGTCCTCGTTTTGAAACACCAGCGGAAATTAAAATGTTTGCTATGTTTAATGGAGATTTAGTTGGTATGACGAATGTACCAGAAGTAAACCTTGCAAACGAAGCCGAAATGGCTTATGCCACTATTTCCATGGTAACTAATTATGCGGCCGGTATTTCGCCTAATGCGTTAACACATGGTGAAGTGGTCGATATGATGAAAGAACTAAGCGAAAAATTCAAAGCCTTAATTTTAGCTACGATTGAACAAATTGATCCAGAACTAGATAACCCCGCACATCATAGATTGGCAGAATATGGCGGATTTAAGTTGGAGATATGATGGACAGTATAAAATGGAGTGAAGGGACTTTAACCCTATTAGATCAAACAAAATTACCTACTGAAATTGTGTATTTACATTGCATTGATTGGCGTGAAGTGGCAGAAGCAATAAAAATGCTTCGCGTTCGTGGAGCACCAGCTATTGGTATAGCTGCTGGCTATGCATTGGTATTAGCTGCTTATGAAGCTTGTGAAAAAAGGTCTACAGAAGCCGATCGTTATCAGTTACTTAAAGAATTTGCTGAAGTTTTAGTGAACACAAGACCTACGGCCGTCAATTTAGCTTGGGCAGTTAATCGCATTATGCAACTTGTAGATATGCATATAGGATTCAATTTATTATGGGAAGATATTAGCACTTGCATAGAAAAGGAAGCTATTGCTATTCATGAAGAGGATTTAGCATTGAATCAAGCGATGGCAAAAGCAGGAGCCACTTTATTTGAAGGCAAGAAAAATATTCGCATTTTAACGCATTGTAATGCAGGTGCATTAGCTACCGCTGGTTTTGGTACGGCCTTAGGTGTAGTAAGAGAATTGTATAAAAATGGACAATTAGAACGGGTTTATGCCGATGAAACACGGCCTTTATTACAAGGGGCACGCCTTACGGCTTTTGAACTCGTGGCAGATGGCATTCCGACAACTTTATTGACCGATAATATGGCCGGCTATGCAATGCAACAGGGTTTAATTGATGCTGTTATCGTTGGTGCTGACCGCATCACTATAGAAGGTGACGTGGCGAATAAAATAGGTACTTATAGTGTGGCTACGTTAGCGAAAGCGCATCATATCCCGTTTTATGTGGCCGCACCCTATAGCACTTTTGATTTTAATTTAGTAAACGGCAACGATATTCCCATAGAAATGCGCGACGCTGATGAAGTGCGCTATTTTAATGGCGTGCAATCAGCACCGGCTAGTGTAGACGTGTTGAACCCTGCTTTTGATGTAACGCCACATGAATTTGTATCTGCTATTATTACGGAACAAGGGGTATTACAAGGTGACTTAAAGGCGGCAATTGCAGAGCTTAAATCCAAAGTTAATAGATAAATAGATGAGGTATACAAATGGAATCAATGATTCGAGATAGTAGGCTTGCTCCTGAAGGGCGTAAGAAAATTGATTGGGTAGCAAACTTTATGCCTGCCCTTAATACATTAGGTGAAGAGTTTAAAGCTAAACAGATTTTTAAAGGTAAAACAGTAGTAGTATCTGTGCATTTGGAAGCTAAAACAGCCTATTTAGCTACGGTGCTTAAAAAAGCGGGTGCCGATGTGATTGTTACAGGGTCGAATCCGCTTTCAACGCAAGATGATGTAGCTGCAGGTCTAGTAGATATGGGAATTACCGTATATGCCTGGTATGACTGTACAGAAGATGAATATTTTATGTTCTTGAATAAAGCCTTAGACCATAAACCACATATTATCATTGATGATGGCGGCGATCTTGTAAATCTATTACATACGACTCGCACAGATGCCAAAGAACGTCTCATCGGTGGTTCCGAAGAAACAACTACAGGTGTACACCGTTTACATGCCCTTGCAAATGCAGGCAAATTAACATTTCCAATGATTGCAGTAAATGATTCTTATTGCAAGTATCTATTTGATAACCGCTATGGTACAGGGCAATCTGTTTGGGATGGCATTATGCGTACCACAAATCTAACCGTATGTAGCAAAAATGTAGTCATTGCTGGTTACGGTTGGTGTGGCAAAGGTGTAGCTATGCGTGCTAAAGGGTTAGGGGCTCACGTATATGTAACCGAAGTAGACCCTATCAAAGCTGTCGAAGCGGTGTTTGATGGCTTTAAAGTATTACCAATGGCAGAAGCCGCTAAAGTGGGAGATATTTTTGTAACGGTTACAGGCTGTAAAGATGTTATTCGAAAAGAACATTTTGCTACCATGAAAGACGGTGCTATTATGTGTAATGCTGGTCACTTTGATTGCGAAGTTAATGGCATTGAATTAGCGGAAGTAGCAACAAAACATTATAATGTACGAAAAAATATTGAATGTTATGAACTGGCTAATGGCAATAAAATTTACTTATTGGCGGAAGGGCGTTTGGTTAATTTAGCGGCTGGCGATGGGCATCCTGCGGAAATTATGGACTTATCCTTTGCTATGCAAGCCTTAGCGGCCGAATATATATTAGAACATGGCGCCCATATGGCTAACGATGTTCATATTTTGCCACATGAATTAGACACACGCATGGCATTAATTAAACTAAACTCCATGGGGTATGATCTTGATATATTAACACAAGAACAAATCGATTATTTAACTAAAGTAAATTAGTTTTTGCGCAGTGCAATCTGGTATATGTAATCTGGCATATATTTATTTTGGCAACAATACATGGGAAAGGTGACAAAATGGCACAACTTGTAATTCATAATGTTGATGTACTAAGTGGTGATAAAGTCTTAAAAAATGCAGTTATTGTAGTTGATGATGGCTATATTACAAACCTAGTCGACCAAATTTCTGAGGCAGATAAAGCCGCCCTTTTAGCAAATGCTAAAACCGTATTAGATGGGCACGGACAATTGGCTACTCCTGGTCTCGTAAATACACATACACATATTGCTATGGGCCTTTTCCGCAATTATGCGGATGACTTAGAGCTTATGGACTGGTTAGAAAATGCTATTTGGCCTACAGAGGCCAAGTTAAATGACCATTATGTAAAAGTAGGTACACAGTTAGGCATTGCTGAAATGCTTCGCACGGGGACAACCTGTTTTAGTGATATGTATTTCTTTATGGATACGACTGCGAAAGTGGTGGTTGAAACAGGGATGCGTGCTGTACTTTCACGGGGGCTTGCAGGGGTAGCACCAACAGCAGAAACGGCACTTATTGAAAACAAACAGCTATTTAAAGATTGGCACAATTATGACAATGGTCGCATAAAAGTTATGTTGGGGCCTCATGCGCCTTATACTTGTCCAGATGATTATATCCGTAAAGTTATAGATTTAAGTGGTGAAATCGGCGCAGAAATTCACATGCATTTAAGTGAGACAAAAGGGGAAGTGGAAAATGTTATAAAAACCACTGGTAAAACCCCGATTGCCCACATGTATGATCTTGGATTATTCGATAGCGGTTGTGTAGCGGCCCATTGCGTTCATGTAACACCAGAAGATATGGATATTATGGCTGAAAAACATGTACGTGTGGCGCATAATCCACAGTCCAATTTAAAACTAGCTAGTGGCATCGCACCAGTACCAGAAATGCTAGAAAAAGGTATTATTGTAGGGCTAGGGACAGATGGATCTGCAAGCAATAATAATGCAGATATGTTAGAAGAGGTGCGTCTAGCAGCTACCCTACATAAAGCACGGTTATATAATCCTAAAGCCATTCCTGCACAAGTAGCTTATAATATGGGAACCGTAGAAGGAGCAAAAGTGCTTGGGTACAATGACCTAGGAGTATTAAAAGAAGGGTATCGCGCCGATATTGTTTTATATGATGTATCGGACTTACATTGGATGCCACGTTATAACGATGTAGCCTCTCTTGTATATGCAGTGCATGCGACCGATGCGAATACCGTAATCGTTAATGGTAAGGTTTTAATGAAAAATAAAGAGTTATTGACCATTGATGAAGAAAAATTGCGGTATGAACTACAAGAAGCGGAAACTTTTTTTGCTGCTTTGAAAAAATAATTAGTGGCAATAATGTGATAAAACAAAAAGAGAGACTGCAAATAGTTTTCAAATATAGAAATGGAGTATATATGGGTGATGCTAACGTAAAAGCATGTAAGGTGCTTGGTGATTTTAATCCGGACAAGATTGGATATTATTTTGAACAAATTTCTGCAATTCCGCGTCGCAGTCATGAAGAACAACAAATTAGTGACTATTTGAAACATGTGGGGGAGCAGCTAGGGCTAGAAACAATTCAAGATGCTTATAATAACGTAATTATTAAAAAGCCGGCTACACCCGGTTATGAAGATAGAAAACCTTTTATTATCCAAGGTCATATGGATATGGTATGCGAACGCACACCTGATTCAACGCATGATTTTACAACAGATCCGTTAGAATTAGTGACCTATAAAGAGGGAAATGTAACTTTTTTAAAAGCTAAAAACACAACTCTAGGGGCCGATGATGGCATTTCCATGGCCTATGGCTTAGCACTATTAGATTCTACTAATATTCCACATCCCGCACTAGAAGTCGTTATTACAACGAGTGAAGAAACTGATTTTGCTGGGGCTATGGGTGTAGATAAAAGCATATTCAAAGCGGGGTATATGCTTAATATTGATTCGCCAGAAGAAAATAAAGCCGCCATCGGTAGCGCTGGTGGAATTTCGTTATATGTAGAAGTTAATTTAAGGAAAAATGTATCTATAAAAGCTAAAAATCACTATGTAATCACTGTGGAAGGGCTAAAAGGTGGACATTCCGGAGAAGATATTCATCTAGGGCGTGCCAATGCGTTGCAGTTACTAGGTGAAATATTGACGTATCTCAATGGCGTAGAAGGGGTGGATGTATTAACTGTTAATGGCGGTACAGCTGCTAATGCTATACCACGTGAAGCACATGTAGATATTGCCGTAGATCCATTAAAAGCCAATATCAATGCGATTGTTCAACAATTACGTGCGTTAGAATATGCTTGGAATCGTAAATATGCAGGTAAAGAAAATCCCATTCAAGTAACCTCGAAACCTATAGAGCTGACAGGTAGCGCATTGACTTGGGATCCGATTTCCGTAGAGGCAGTAGCCGATTTATTGTTACACATTCCACAAGGCCCATTAGAAATGAACCCGGTATTCCCACAGTTTGTTGAAACTTCTAACAATATTGGGATAACAAAAGAAATTGATAATAATACAAAATGTGTATTAACTTGTGAAATTCGTTGCAATAATGAAGATGGTAAATATAAGGTATATGAGGATATTGAAACCTTATGTGGTAAATATAGCTGCGTTACTATTATTGAAAGACAAACCTATCCAGCTTGGGTATTGAAAGAAACGTCCGAATGGCGTGATTTAGTAAAATCAATTCATGATAATGATCCAGCCTTTACAGAAGAATATGAATATCAATCTATACATGCCGGTCTTGAAGCGGGTTTCTTTGTATCTGCTATTGAAGGCTTAGAAGCTATTTCCATAGGTCCTAACACGTACGATTTACATACGCCACAAGAACGCATGGATTTAGACTCCTTTGTGCGGGTGTGGAATTTGATTAAGAATATTTTGAGAGAGACCAAGTAAGGGAAGTACTACTTTATTTGATAGAGCTTTTTTACTTTTCATAAATGTTATGAATCCCTTGACAGCCTGCATTCTCCTTTGCTATATTAAAATTAGATTAGAATATATTAGTGGTTATATAGGGGAGAGACATAGATATGCAGGGTTTTGTTAGGGGGAGTTTAGTCGTTGCTGTATTGACAGCATCTATACAGACGGCTATAGCAGCTACACCGCAAGATATGCAAACGGAGCATGATGTATTGGCAGCCGCAAAAGAACGTGACCAAGCGAGACAAGCCCGCTTGGTTTCTTCGCGTGCAGAGGCAATACCATCTAACATTGTGACAGCAGCACCAACTGTTACCGATACGATTCAATTTCATATTAAACACATCGTCTTACAAGGCAGTCCAGAGGAATTTGGCTTTTTAGATGATCACTTACATGCCTATATTGATACCGATATGGGCATTTTTGCTGTCCAAAAATTAGCGCATACATTACATGCAGAGTTATTGCGTAAAGGCTATGTAACGAGCCAAGTGATTGTGCCAGAACAATCTTTAGCGGAGGGCACGTTAACCCTTATGGTAGAACCAGGTAGGATTCATGCCGTAACATATAGCGAAGATAGCATAAAAGCACCGTGGAAAAATGCGTTTCCTATCCGAGAAGGGGATATTTTACATATACGTAAGCTTGAACAAGGTGTAGAGCAGATGAAACGCGTATCCTCACAAGACGTAAAGCTAAGGCTTATACCCGGAGCCGAACGAGGGCAAACAGATGTAGAACTTACCGTTACCCGTGGTAAACGCATCTATGGTGGGGTTAGCATGGACGATTCCGGATTAGATTCGACAGGAAAACTACAGGTGGCCGCTAATGTAGGGATAGATAATCTCTTTCTCATAATCCACCACCTAGAGTTCTTACCGCATATGGTCATGATGCTAATACAGGGGGGCTGGTGAGATATTATTCAGATGGGTCATATGATTCTGATTCTAGTGTTAAGCTTACTACCTCAAAAGTTCATAGTGACGGTTATGTATATAACCATTTCTCAAATGGATTATTGGTTAAAACAGATACATATGTGGGTTCTAATGACGAAAAGAATATATATTGGCAAGCTATAAGTAACACGGCGATTAATCATACCGTAACCAATACCTTATCAGAAGAGGGTGGCAATGCAGTTGAACATGTGTTAAACAAACTTATAAAAAATACGGCAGGTAAAGAAATGAAGGCTATGACAATAATGGTAGGAAAGAGTTCACATAATGTATTTGTTGAAAGTGGAGCATTAGCATATTCATTAAATGAAAATAGAATCACTTTTGAAGGCTACCCAGAATTAGAGAAAAAAGCTAATCAAATAGATTATTCTACATCTATTTTTTCAGTTGGAGTACCTGTTTTAGGAGGTTTGTTAGGGAGTTATAATGGAAAAACAGTTGAAGGAGCTTCAGTTGGTGCAGGTATCGCCTTCTTTGTAAATACAGGTGCTGAAATATTTAAACTAAATTTAATAGAAAAAATGAAAATGGAAAGACTTAAAAAGGAGAAAAATGATAAATAATGAATATAGCAATATCTTTGAAGTTACAGATATTTATCGGAAGTATAGTAATAATATACTTTTTAGTTAAATATTTCTATATAAAAAAAAGGTTGCCTGGGAAATATAATATCGCATATATATATTCATATAGGAAAATTGTTGATATTTTTGTTAAGATTGCATTGTATTTAGCTCTTATAAACATACCGAGCCTTATCTTTGTAAAAAATATTTACTTTGTATTTTTTATTTTTTTAGCAACAGTAATGGGAATAAGTTTTGTTATATTATCTTTATTATATCAAAGAAAAGAATCACCTGTTAAAAAAGAGTCTAATATAATATTTTTTATAGGATTAATAATTTGGGGGCTTTTATTATGGACATATTTTTATATGATTAATATAATTCTAGAATTAAACTTATAATTAAGTGGATAGTGAACACTTTCTTGGCCAGAAATTTTGGTAGTGTAATATATTTTGTGTAAACTGTTCTCAATAGTTGAAAAGAGAACTAAACTTCTTTAAGATTTAAGTTACCACACATAAATCGAAAGAAAGAAGGTTTAGCTCTCTA